>JAABUN010001626.1_pt1 | contig 47719 bp, 68 predicted proteins | sample 5559311 | NCBI WGS metagenome assembly JAABUN01 (sample SAMN10711877, study PRJNA513370) | rock metagenome | isolation source: Antarctica rocks | place: Antarctica: Victoria Land, Siegfried Peak sud
GCGCGAAACGCGGGCCGATCCGCGCGACCAGCGCCGTAAAGGCCTCGCCCCACGCCGCCAGCGCCGTCATGCCGCCCCCCCTCCATCGCTCCGGAGGCATTCTCGCACAACGACGACTGTAGTACTAATTCCTCCGGCGTGCGGTCCTTCAGAACCTTGCAAAATTCAAGTCGGTGTTCAAAAAGCTTCTGCCTAATGAGGTCAACGCCGTCACTGTCAGGCTTACGATGGGCACGGTCCAAATCTCTACGAAGTCTGCCAATCCCAACTTGTAATCGGTGAGCGCGCTCTCCACGCGATAAGACCGGCGACATTGATGCGGGGGCAGCGGGTTTCGGCGTGGTCGGCGTTCCGGCTAAAGATGGGTAGGCCGACTCAAAGGGGACGCCATTGACGAACAAGATATCGTGACTGGCTGATAGAGAGGCGGCAATAATTTTCTGTCCCATCACCTCAAAATGCACTCTGGCAGCGCCATCCGGCGTTATCGCAATGACTGTGCCTTCTTCGTACAATCGATGGGTGAGCCTATCACCGAGCATAAGACGACGACCCGCCACTGGGACACCTCCTCCGGCTACAGAGCTACGTGAACCAGCGAAGGTTTCCATCATCCGTTTCCATTGGATAAACGTCAAGGCAACTCAATGGAACCCGTTCTCATTAAGTTTTTAATGCAGGCCATCTACCCGTCACAGCATGCGCTATAATGCTGAACGTATACAAAAAGCCGTTCCCGAAATTGGAAAATACAATTGGCGGAGTTGTCCACTTTTGGAACCGGGACAGGGCGCGTTATTGGCGACCATGGCCGTGACGTGGAACAGGCAGCGCACAGACTTGAGCGCAATCGCCGTATACGATTAACGGAAGCTACGCTATACCAGCATGGAGCGCGATCCGCAGCGGGATGGTTGCTGGTAATGCCGCTCGATGTGGAGGCGATGGCACGGGCCGACTTGCTACGTATGACCCGTGCGTCGCGCGGAGCGCGGCGGTTCGTGATGACAGCCCGGGAGGACTGGCTTATGAGCAATGGTTGGCGCAAGGCGGAAGTAGCCTGGAAGGGTTAAGAGATATGGCGCACGTAATGACACTCACGAAAGTGGCGGCTTTGGCACGAGTTGTCGACGTTTTAGGACACTTGGACAGCATCAAGTCGGGGGAGCCGTTCAGCCCAGCCTTCCAAAAGTGGCGGCGCGATGCTGAAATTGTCATCCGTCACGTCTTTCCCAACCAACTAGATCATGCTCAAGAATTCGGAGCTATTCTCTACACCAACCCCAATCCGATTATGCGGATAAGCAACGGACTATTTCCGACCGTCTCAGACCCTAATGCTGTCCAGCAGAAAGCCACCTTTTTTGCACGAGGCATGGAAGCGGCGCGTACGCAGTTGGAATCGATACGCGACGAAATCCGTGATTACTGGCTCGATGACAGCGACATGACACGGCATGTGGAGAAGGGAGAGCCGATGACGACGGAACCGCGCATCAGGAATAAGGTATTCATTATCCATGGCCACGACGTTCAGTTGAAGAAGGAAGTGGAGTTGTTTTTGCGGACTATCGGTTTCTCTAGTTTTCGCTAACTGGGGTCGTGCGGCTGAGGCAAGCGCATCGGGCGCGGCCCTCTGGTAGAGTCCGGGTGCTGAGACCGTGACTCGCCGGAGGTGCGCCCGATGCCGGAAGCAGTGTATCGCACGATGACGCTCCTGTGTGCCCTCGTCGCGGGCGTGCCGATCGGCACGAACCTGGGGCTGCTGCACCTGCTGTGGATGCTGGTGCGCGGGCGGCGGCTCGGCGCGCGGGGGGCGCTGTTCCCTGGGCTGGGCGAATGCGGCCTGTCGGCGCGGGCGGTGCGGCGGGCGTGGGCGGCGCTCGGCCAGGGCGGCTGGGCGAGCGGGCCGTTGCTCGCCCGCTGGGGGGCGACCGTGGTGGGGGCGGGCCGCTGGCAGCCGCACACCCACGGCGGCTACCGCCCGGTGGCGGTCGACCTGACCGGCTTCTGGCGGCCCCGGCTGCGCGCCTGCCCCACCAGCCACGACCACGGCATGGCGGGCCGCGCGCTCCCGGCGATCCCCGTCGGCCTCGTCGCGCGGGTCGGCAGCGTCGGGGGCCAGCGGTTGGCGCTGCCGCTGGCGTTCGTGCGCGCCGACGCGGGCGATCCCCGGCCGGCCGGCCATGAGCGCCTGCTGGTGCGCGAGGCGGCCGCGCGGTGCGCGGCCGATGACGTGCTGGTGCTGGATGCGGGCTTCGGGGTGGCGCTCCTCCAGGAGGAGGGCGCGACCCGCTCTGTGGTCCGGCTGGCGAGGAACAGCACCTTCCGCCGCGCCGCGCCCCCGCCCTACGGCGGGCGGGGACGCCCACCGACGCGCGGCACGGTCGTGCGGCCCTTGCCGCGCACCTACCAGGGCCGGCCGATCGCCGCCACCCCGCCCGACCGCGTCGTGACCTGGCCGGAGGGCGACGGCCTCGTGCGCGCCGAGGTCTGGACCACGCTGGTGCGACCCGACGCGGACGCCGCTAGCCCCAGCTTCGCCGTCATCGCCCTGCACGACCCGCGCCATCGGGAGCCGCTGCTCCTCGCGACGCCGCTCGCGTTGGCGCCGCAACAGGCCCGCGATTGCTACGGTGATCGCTGGCCCGTGGAACAACTCCCCTTGGCCGCCAAGCAAATGCTCGGGGCCGCGCGCCAGTTTGTGTCGGCCCCGGAGACGTGCCAGCGCCTGCCCGCGCTCGCCCTGCTCGCCGGGGCGGTGCTCTCCTACGCCGCGGCCACCACCCCGGCCATCCCGACGGGCTTCTGGGACCGCCGCCCACAGCCCACGCCCGGCCGCCTCCGGCGCGGCCTCGCGCGTACCCCTTTTCCGCACGACTTCCCCTTGCCCGCCCATATTCGCGCAAAAGCCGCCGTCACCGACCACCTGCCCAAGGGCTTTTTTGGCCAACGCCGCCGAGAAGCACCCGCCGCCACTGCGCCGCCTCCCACCCAACTGGCCGCCTGAGTTAGCGGAAACTAGAGGGTTTGGATGTTTCTATTTTGCACCAACTACCCCGTGGCGGACGGACGATTATCGAGATGTTGGAAGCGTACTCCGATGTGGACTACGCTATAGCGCTCCTGACCCCAGACGACATTGGTGCTGCCGACAAGGATTTCTCAGCCGCTGTCCAGCGCGTGCTGTCAGACGGACCAGCGGCCACCCTCGCCGTGGAATTGTCCAACGCGCTCGGGCACCGGGCACGGCAGAATGTCATCTTTGAGATGGGGCTGTTTCAGGGGATGTACAGACGCGGAAGCGTGTGCGCCATCGTTGCCAAAGGCGTGGAGATTCCGTCTGACATCGCGGGGGTGCTATATATTCCTGTTGCGGGCGATGGCGACGCTGATTGGAAGACGCTGCTACGACGGGAATTGGACTACCGAGGCTTGCACTACGACCACACCAAAATCTGACTGACGAGGTAAGGAATATCGCAGCTATTGGTGCTGCTACGCCCTGCATATCTCCCAGCCCAATAGTGATGCACTGGTGCCGTTTGTCGCCGGGCGATAAGCCGCACCCACCCGCTAAACCTCGATTCAACCGACGTACTTAAAGGGGAGGCTCCACGCGCCCCACTGGACGAGAAGATGCTAGACTGACCCACCACCCGATAACGCGCAACCGATAACGCGCAACATGGATGCAACACGGATACGCGAGGAGCGGGCGAATGGTAGGGCCGCACGGGCTGGGATACGAGGCGCATCGCCCGGTCGTGATGGGCGCGCGGGGCATGGTCGTGGCCGGACAGCCGCTCGCGGCGGGCGTCGGCAGCGCGATCCTGGCTCAGGGCGGCAATGCGATCGACGCGGCAGTCGCGACCGCCGCCGCGCTCGGCGTCGTGGAACCGAACATGTCCGGGCTGGGGGGCGACGGCTTCATCATGATCGCGCGCCGCGACACGCACGGTCGAGGTGGTCAACGCCACCGGGGCCGCCCCGCTCACTGCCACCCGCGCCGCCTACGCCGACGGTATCCCCCTCCATGGCGCGCGCAGCGTCTCGGTGCCGGGCCTGCTCGACGGCTGGCTCGCCGCGCACGAGCGCCACGGCACCCTGCCCCTGGCAACCCTGTTCGCGCCCGCCGTCGCCCTGGCCGAGGAAGGCTTCCCCGTCTCGCACAAGCTCGCGGAGTACACCGCCCAGGCGGTGGCACTCGGCACCTTCCCGACCTCGCGCGCGATCTTCTGGCGCGACGGTCGCCCATTGCGCGCGGGCGAGATCCTGCGCCAGCGCGATCTCGCCCGCACCCTGACGACGATCGCGGAGGGGGGCAGGGCGACCTTCTACGGCGGGGCGCTCGGGCGGGCGATCGCGGCGAGCATCGCGGCGGCCGGCGGGCTGCTGACGCTCGACGACCTCGCGGCGCACCGCACGCGCTGGCAGGAGCCTATCGCCACGACCTATCGCGGCCACACCGTCTACGAGGCCCCGCCGAACTCCAGCGGCCATATCCTCTTACAGGAACTCAACCTGATCGAGGCGTTCGATGTCGCCGGGCGCGACCCATGCGACCCCGCCACGCTGCACCTGATGGTCGAGGCGAAGAAGCTGGCCTTCGCCGACCGCGAAGCCTACGTCGCCGACCCGGAGTGGACCGCCATCCCGCTCGCCGGACTCCTCGCCAAAGACTACGCCGCCGCCCGCCGCGCCGCGATCGACCCCGACCGCGCCGCCTCGGCGGTCGCGGCGGGCGACGCCTGGCGCTACGATCCGGCGGGGATCGCGCCCGGCAAGTCCGGCACCGCGCCGCTCGAACGGCGCGAGGACACGACCTGCCTCGTGGTCGCCGACCGCTGGGGCAACGCGGTCTACCAGTTGCAGAGTATCCAGTCGAGTTTCGGCTCCTGTCTGGTGGCCGGGGAGACCGGTGTCCTGCTGAACAATCGGATGACCTACTGGCACCTTGACGAGGGGCACCCCGACCGCCTCGAACCGGGCAAGCGCGTGCGCCACACGATGAACCCGGTGCTGGTCTTCGCGGGCGACGAACTGCTGCTGGCGCTCGGCACACCGGGCGCGGACACGCAAGTTCAGACCAACCTCCAACTGATCAGCCACCTCCTCGATCACGGCATGACGCCGCAAGAGGCGGTGGAAGCGCCACGCTGGCGGCATCGCCAGATCGGCGGCGAATCGACCGTGCCGCACGGCACCGACGATGTCCTCGTGCTCGAAGACCGCTTCCCCACCATGACGCGCGACGCGCTGACCGCGCGCGGCCACACCCTGGAGATCATCGGCCCCTGGGAGGCGACCGGCAGCGCGGTCGTCATCCGGCGCGACCCCGACACCGGCGCGCTCCACGGCGGGGCCGACCCGCGCCGGGATGCGTATGCGATCGGGGTTTAGGGGCGGGGTCCAAGGTCCAAGGTCGAAGGAGGGTTCTCGGCCTGAACAGAGCGCCGCCCGGCCACGCCCGAGCCACTTTCGACCTTGGACCTTGGACCTTCGACCAGCGGGCCGCCGCCCGCCTGACCTTCGACCCCGAACCCGGAGACCCCATGAAGATAACCGACGTCGAAGCGATCTGGCTGCAATTGCCGGAGATCAACGAGCGGTGTGATGGTACGCAGGACACGCTTGTTGCTTGCGCCAAATCCACACCGCGACCGTGCGAGGCTTTGCACAGGGCGCGAAGCAGCCCCCAGGGGCCGGGTGCGCCTGGGGGCCGTGCGAGGTGGGGAGGGCCGCTGGCGGCTAGTGGGTCGGCACCGCGACCGGCGCGACGATCTCGACCGGCGCGACCGGCGCGCTCGACGGGAACAGCGCCCCCACCGTCGCCACGATCGCGGCGATCGCCTGCTCGGCGGTCGGGCCGACCGGCACTGGGGGCGCGGGCGGCGCGGCATTGACCGTGGGGCTGTCGCCGGTCAGCACCACGGCGGGCACGGGCGCGGCGTTGGCGGCCTGCTTGACCTGCGTCACCGCGCCCTCGATGTACGTCCGCATCTGCTCGGCGCTCAGGATAATCCCGTGCTCGCCGAGGATCATGGATGCACGGTCGGCGGCCTCCTGGTACTTGGTGTGGGGGTCGAAGCCCAACGTCTTGCCCAATTGCTCCGCCGCCCGCACGGACTCGCCCGTGATCGCGATGGCCTGCGTGGTGCGAATTGCCCCGATCCGCGCCTCGACCAGCCGACGGAAATAGACGAACACGGCCCCGAGCAGTCCGGACGAGAGCAGCAGCGAGAGCGCGGCGATGATGGCGGCTCCGGCGGTCGTCGTGGTGGCGTTGTCCATGGTGTCCTCCTCAATCGTGCCAGAACGCGGGCGAGCGCACCACGTAGAGATCGCGCATGTCGTCTTGATCTCCACGCCAATGGATGTAGAAGATTCCGCGTTCCGGTGGTATAATTAGGCGTAGTGAAGCCGAGGCACGGCGGCAACCGTCCTCGGCGTGACGCCCCATGAAGGAGCCTCCTGAGATGCCCCGTAACTATACCAGGCGCCCCATCGAGGAACGATTCTGGGAGAAGGTTGATCGCAGCGGTGGCCCGGATGCCTGCTGGTTGTGGCAGGCGTCGTGCCGGAATGGTTACGGCCAGTTCGGCGTCCGAGCAGGGAAGATCGTGGTCGCGTCCCACTTCGCTTACGAATTGGCCTACGGTCCGCTTTCCGCTGGCATGTTCGCGCTCCATAATTGCCCCGGTGGCGACAATCCACGCTGCGTGAACCCGCGCCATCTCTACGCTGGAACGCAGCAAGACAACGTGCGGGACTGTGTTGCGAAAGGTCGCCACTCCCCAGGGAAGGGTGCGCCGTGCGGGGAGCGCAATGGTACCCGCACGCATCCCGAAGCCTACCGAGGTAGCAGGAATGCACACGCGCGGCTGAGCGAGGCCGAGGTGGGCGCCATGCGCGCTTACCACGCCGAACATCATCCCCAATTCAAAGACCTGGGGATGATGTTCGGCGTGGGCGCACAGGCGGCGCACAAGATTGTTTCTGGTCAGCGATGGAAGCACGTTTAGTCCACCCAGAAGGCGGGCGACCTGACAACGACAAGATCGCGCATGTCGTCGGCGTCGCCTCTCCACGTTACGACGTAGAGTTTCAGGCGGTTATCGGCGGGGTGGATGAGCGGCGACATACGAAAGACGTTGATCGGGCGCAGTGGATCGAGCGCGTTGAGGTCGAGGGTGCGGAAACCCAGATCCTCGAACCAGAAGTCGAACGAGCGCTTGCCGGGGCTGTGGCTGTAGGCCACGGAGGGGGGCATCGCGACCGTGCGCCCGCCCGGCATGGCGTACTGGTCCACGCCACGCGCGAACGGACCCTTGTAACTCACCTCGACTTGTCCCTCTCGCCATTCCCAACCCATGTTCCGCCTCCTCTTACGCGACTTGGACCCAGGGCGTGTATCCGCCCTCCGCTGACCACTCGCAGTCGAACCACGCCTTTTTGTCCGGGTTGTAGTAGCGGGCTTTGCGGTAGACGATCACGCCCTCACCGTCGGGCCAATCGAACGTGTCCGGCTGTCCGGCGTCGAGCCAGCCATCCGGGTGCGCGGGTTTCACCGCCTCGCCGATGACCGCCCCGATGTCCTGCTTCGCCACGATGCCCCCCTGCGCGTCGTAGGCCGCCTGCACGGCACCGACGAAGCGATCCCACGTCCAGCCCCAATCGCCCGCTTTCAGGTGCTTGGGGCAGCCACGGTGGACGGTGGGGTTGCGCGCGCTCCAATAGGAGCCGTGCTGGCGCACCGTCACGTCCTTGATCACCGTCTTGCCGTGCGCCCGCAGCACCTTCGCGACGATCTCCGCCATCAGCGTGCAGGCGGTCCCGTAGTCGCCGTCCCGATTGACGCAAATCTCGCCGCTGACCGTGCGGTTGCTCGCGTCGTCGGACTGGTCCTGGCCGTCCCCGATCGCCCAGCACGGCTCGCCATCCTGCGGCCCGGACGGGAGGAACTGCGCGCTGTGGCCGCCAGCGAGTCCGTCCGTGCAGAAATGGAAACTCGCGTCGGGTCGAGTGCCGCCGTTGTACGTCCCCGCCAGATAGTCGTGGGTGTTCCCCACCCCCGTGGCGGGCCGCTCGTTGTCCGTCTCGTGGACCACGAACGCGTCGAAGTCGAGCAAGCGACCACCGGGGCGATTGCTCCCCGGTTTCAGTTCCATGATCGTGCGCGCGAATTGCTGCATGGTTGTTCCTCCTCCTGTCTCCGCCACGATGGCTTGCCAAATTCGCTCAATCGAGTCGCCGTATGACAAACCCGGCACCGCCCAGCGCCCGCCCAAGCTTTTCCACGACGTCGCCGCGCCCTTGTCTTTGATCGCGCCGCGCACCGCCGTGATGCGGTAGTCGCCGTCCCCGCGCCGGTCGTCGGCCCAAGCGAGGATGTGGATCATCTGCGCCCGTATCCCCGCCGTCCACGTCGGCCAGCCGCCGCCCGCCGCGCCATCGTTCGTCGCGCCCAGTCCGGCAGGATTCTTTTGGCTCGCCTTGACCTGATTGCCGAAGGCGTAGCTGTTCGTCTCGATGATGCTCTGTGCCAGCCCGGCATCCCCGGCCAGCCCGTCCGCATCCCAGGCCACGTAGGCGGCGACGATCTCGTCGAGCGCGGCGTCGGTCAGCGGCGCGACGATCCGCCCGCCCGCCCCGGCGGTCGTCACCCCGGCGCGGTTGGCGGCGCGTAGGCGGGCGCGCATCTGCGCCGGGGTGGCGCGGCGGCGCGTGCCGATGATCGGCAGATCGACCAGGCCCATGGCGTCTCCTCCTCCCCTGCCTCGCAGGTCGTACAGCACCGTCAGCCGCCCCAGGAGTACCGGCCCCGAGCGTTGGGTGCCGCGTTCGAGATCCCGCAGCGTCCCGCGCGCGACGCCGACCGCCGCCGCCGCCTCGCGCCTGGTCAGCCCGGCCCGCTCGCGCCGGTCCCGCCACTGCGCGCCGCGCACTCGCGCCAGAGCCGCACCGCGAGGATCGTCCTCGAGTCGCCGCATACCCCCAGCCCTAGCCCCATCCGTTCGTAGGCCTGCCACGCGTGCTTGTTCGAGGTGTCCGTCGCGATCCCCAGCCGTCGCCCGATCTGCTCATGCGTCAGCCCCTGCCAGCCCAGCGCGACGACCTGCAACTGCCGCGCGGTGAGGCGGGTGATGCGCGCCGTCACCGCGCCCCCCCGCCCGGTGTCGGCACCGGCACCGGCACGGGCTTGACGCCCTTGCCGTCCCAGGCCACCCCCAGCCCGGCGGCGATCAGCGCGGCCCCCAACTCGGCGTTGTCGGAATCCCGCCATACGCGCGCGTCCCACCGCCCGCCGAACTTGTCCGGGGTGATCGGGACGAGCGGCTGCCATGACGCGATCGTGAGCGGCCACCGCCCCGGCCCCGCGTCGGCCAGCCACGCGGCGACCCAGCGCTGCGCCACTTTCCCCTCGGGCGTGGCGAGCTCGGGCGTGTTGACGCCGAGTACCCGCACCGCGACCTCGGCCCGCGCGCCGAAATCCAGCTCGACGAGGAGCGTCACCGTGTCGCCGTCGTGATTGCCGAGGGCCGCCGCCCGGTGGCTGTGGTTCGGCGGGTCCGGCCTGGTCTGCGTTGTGGATTGCGCGGTATTCACGCGACAATTCCCCCTGTTGTAGCGGTTTCCTTCGGCTCCTCGCGAATCGCGATCGGTCGGCGGCATCACCATGCCCGCCACACCACCGTCGCATCCGGACAGGTGTCGCACCACTCGGCGGTGGTGCGAATAGGCCCGTTACCCCAGGCCAAACCAACAACGATACCCAGCGCGACAACGAGGGCGAGAATCTTGCGGGACATCGGCCACCTCCTATCGGAATACCTACGGTCACAGTCAGCACGACGGCGCTGCTCGTCGGCCCTCTTTCGCTAGATCGCTTACCGCCCTGCCCGCGTCGGCATCGTTGAAGCGTTCCGTCTCCCGGTCCTTGCGCTCCAGGTACTCCCGCAGGGCGTCGGCGCTCGCGCCCGCCGCCTCGGACGCCTCGCGCGCCACCCGATTGGTCTCCGCGATCCGCTCCTGCACCTGGATCGCGGCGTGGTACGCGTCCTGCGCCCCGTCGCGCGCCTCGGTCGTGAGCGCGGTGTTGTGGACGAGTTCGGTCATCGTTTCGGCGTGGCGCGCGGCCTCGACGGTTGTGGACTGCGGCGTATCGTCGCGCTCGTTCTGTCGGCCCTGTTCCTTCTCGGAGCGGGCGTCGGCACGATCCTCGCGATCCTCGCGGCGGTCATCCCGCATAGTGAGGTATTCGCGCAACCCCTCCATCTCCACCTTGGCCGCATCGGAAGTGCGCGCCACCTCCTCATCGTTCAGCGCGGCGCTTTTCTGGTTGGCCGTGTTGGCCGCGTGCGCCTCGTTGCGCGCCTCCGTCGTGATCGCGGTGTTTGCGTGGATCGCCTCCATGTAGGCATCGTGGCGCAACTCGTCAACACCCTTGGCAAGCTTGTCGCTGCCCGGTATTTCCTCGGTGAAGATTGCCTGAAAGACCTTCCCCGCAACGCCGGTCGTCTCGCTGAGCGTGATATGCAGCGGTGCCTCGGTCCCATCTTTCCGCAGGCCCGGTAAGTCGAGTACCTGATTCATGCTCGGGCCGGGCTTGTCGCTGGTGTAGGCGCGAGCGATGCCGCGTAGGTGGTCGTCCCGGAATCTCTCGGGCATCAGCGCGGTCATCGATGTCCCGATTACCTCATCGGCGCGGTACCCGAATATCCGCTCGGCGGCGGCGTTGAATTGCAGGATGACGCTGTGGCGGTCGATCGAGATGATGCCCGCCGCGCTCGACTCGCGGGCGCGGCGTAGCGCCAGCAAGTCCCTGATGTTCGCCTGGCGATCCCGGCGGTCGAGTATCTGCAAGGACCCGAGGATGGCGCTAACCCCGATCAACAGGCCGAACGAGATGACCGCGACCCAGGTCGGCGAGATGAGCGCGGCGGTCCGTACCGCGACAACACCGAAGAAGAGGAGGATCGCGGCGATCGCGCCGCGCCCGAATGCCGAACGCAGTTGGGCCACGGATTCGCGGAAGGCGAAACTGTCGCCGCCATTGCGCGTGAGGATGGCGCGGTCCTGGCGACCGACACGGAAGCTGTCGATGCAGAGGAGCAGGGTGACGGCGCTGAACAGGACCAGGCCGATCTCGGGGATCGTCACCGTCGCGTAGTACAGCAAGTATTCAATCCGCTCCAGCACGATCGCCTTCCTTCCCGGCCCGCCTGCGCCCCTGTATCTCGGCTTCTATCCGTTCCTCCAACATTTGTCGATTCATGCCCAGCATCTCCAGTCGAGCATAATCCTCGCGCGCCCTGGCCCGCTGTGCCTGTTGCGCCCCGATCGTCGCGTCGAGCGCCGCCGCGCGGCGTTCCAGGGACCGCAGCCCCTCGTCATCGGCGTCCGGCGCGTCGAACGGCAGCCAGCGGGACAGCAGCGTCATCAACCACCTCATCCGGCCCCGCCCCTCGACGACTCCCGCTCTGCCACGGTCATCGCCTTGAACGCCATCTCCTCGTACCGCGTGAGTTTGGTCATCGCGACGGTGTACACATAACCCGGCACGAGGACACCTTTGAGCAGGAGCACGATGACCAGCAGCAGCGCCGCGACGATTCCCGCCGTGCCGCCCGTCAGGATCTGCGCGATCAGGTTCTCGGTACCCAATGCCCGGCCCCTCCCTCGCGCGCAACGAAAAACGCGCCACCGAACCCTCATCGGGCCGTGGCGCGCTCGTCGGCGCGTACACTGCGACCTTGCTGCCTCAGATTGTAGCACGATCGCCGCCCGGCGTGCGGATGTCCCCCTCGCCCGCCACCCACGCGCCGCGCACCGTCTCGCAGCGTGCGCCGCCCGCGCGCCGGTGGATGAGCCGGAAGGCGGGGAGCGCGCCCGGCACGTCGCGCAGCCGGTGCCAGGTCGCGCCGCGCACGGGTTCCCCGCACGTCGGGCAGCGCTCGTCGCTCATGCCCGCCCCCCGCCCGCCTCGCCGCGCTCAGGTGCGCTCCTCGCCATCATCACGCCGTCGTGCCATCATTCGACCACCCAGTGTCGGACGAGCATCGCCGCGTGCTGCCCCGAGTTGCTGCCGACCGTCAGCCCCAGCCGATCCGCCGTGCGGTAGTCGGCGCGGGCGCTGGTAGGCAACGCCAGGAAATGGCGACCGTCCGTGCTGTACGAGATGACCCGATTCATGTCGTCATCCTCGTCGCCCCGCCTCAACCCACGACCCACTGAACCACGCCATCCACCGACTTCGGCGTGCAGGTTCCCGCACCGGGATTGGGTAGGCGGTCGACGGTCGTGGCGACCGCGTACAGGTAGAACGCGAAGCGCGACATGTACGAAGCCGCGACCGTGCTCCTGAGCCGCCAGTAGCGGGCGATCACGGGGGTCGCCAGGTCCACCGCGCGCCCCACTGCGACTCATTGGGGTGGACCGGGCCGAACGTCACCCGAGCGAGGATGTCCCAGCCCGAGGCGGTGGGGAAGGTGTCGCCGGGTCGCCACAAGATGAGGCCGAAAACCAGGGTCATCAGGCCCGTCCCGAGCATCGTGAGGTTGGGTTGGTTGCCGAAGGTCCGTCGTAGTGCGGCGCCCATGCCCGCCTCCCGTTAGCCGATCCCGTACAACGTGGCGACGCTCCCGATGTCGAAGTTGCCGCTGTCGAGCGTCAGTTGGAGGCTGACGATCGCCGCCGTGCCCCGCCACTGGCCGAAAATACTGAACACCTGATTGCCGTTGGCGCTGTAGTGGTTGCCGCTGCGCGCGAGAATCTGCTTGGCGAACGCGGTGCGCGCATACCCGGGGATGACGATCTCGGTCACGGTGGCAACCGCAGCGGGCGAGGTAGCTCCGTTCGCCCCACCCGCTCGGATGTAGGTGGCCGCATTGGCTTGATCGTTGACGGCAGTGTTCCCGTTGTACGCGATCGTGCGCTGCTCGTCGTAGTTGGCGGTGGCGTCCCCGTTGCATTGGAGACGCATACCATACGACTCCTGCGCCGCGTCGCCGCGCGCCGTGACCACCAGGCGTAGTTCGTCGTAGGTGCTAGGGATGTTCGCGAACTCGATCATTGCCTGCGGCGCGGTGAGGGCCATCTGGCCAATCCGCGTCGGCGCTCCCCCGCCCCCGCCTCCGCCACCAGCCGCAGGAGCCGCAGGCGTCGCCCACCCTGGTACCAATGTCGCGGGGTTCACGGTCAGGACGGTATTCGCCGCACCCACGCCCAAACGGTTGAGCGCCGTGACGGCCCCACGGCGCACCTCGAAGCTGTAGATGCCGAAACCGTCGGTCGGGTTCGTGACGACGATCGCGATGCGCGAGGTCGTGATCTCGGGGAAGGTATACGTAGCGTCCTGCGCAACGCAGGTGAATGCGGCACCTGGCACGTCGATCCAGGTGGCATTGTCCGCGCTGCTCTGCAACTTGAAGGCGTTGACGGCGTACTGCGCGCCAGGGACATTGAAGCCCCGCAAGCGAATCTTCGAGACGGCGCGCGGCGTCAGGAGGTCGATACGGGTGTAATGTTCCCCGTTAGCAATCCCGACCGTTGACCAGTAACTACCCTCGTTGCCGTCGATGATGTTCCCGCCGCTGTTCCCGCCGCTGCTCCCGCTGTCTACGTACGGGTGATTCAGCGCGTAGTCGGCGGAATCGGGCAAGCCAGCCTTGTAGATCAGATCGCCAATGGTCGTGGTGGGGTCGGTGCTGCCGCCGCCACCGCCGCCCGCCGCTGGTGTGGCCCAGCCGAGCAAGTGGGTCACTGGATCGACGGTGAGGACCTGCCCATCCGTGCCCTTGCCAAGGCGCGTGGGTGCGCCCCGCGCGCCGCCCACGATCAGATCGCCCGCCGTCGTCATCGGATTGAGCGCCAGGTCGGTTTTCAGTTGCCCCATGGTGCGGCTGGCCCAGGCGGTCCCCTTGAATTGCAGCACGTCGTCAACGGCGGGTGTCAGGGCCGCGATGTTCGTCAAGTCGCCGTCGAGGGGTTGCGCGCCGATGTCCGCCGCCGCGATGGCATCACCGCCGCCCGTGGCGTGAGAGGCGCCATGGGCGATCGGCAGACGAGCATCCGCGAGGCGCGCGTCGTTGCCCGCCGCCGCCGTGGTGGCCGTGGTGCCGAGTCGCAGCAGGGTCGCATAGTCGTCCCACCCCGTCCCATTGTCGCGGCTGACCAGCCCCTGGTCGGTCGCGAGGTACAGTCGGCCTTTCGTGTCCGCCGCGTTGTTCGTCGGGCGGGCGCTCAGGAGCCCGGAGAGGATCGCCGCGTCACCGAGGATTGCCATGGTCAGCCTCCGATCGTCAGGTCCGCGCCGCCGACCGTCAGCCGCTCCGGCCCGGTCGTCAGCACGTTGCCCGGTAGCCCGATGTTCGCCGCGCGGGTGTTGCGCCACTTCCCGGCGCGGTAGGTCAGCGCGTCCCCCTCCCGGAGGTCGGACAGCGCCACGTCCGCGAGGGTCGCCAGCGTCGTCCCCGCCGTCTGCGGCACCCAGGAGCGCACCCCGGCGACCGTGGAGGCGAGCACCCGCCCGTCCGTCGCGGGCACGCCGAGCGGCGGTTCGGCCCCCCGCGCCGTGCCGGTGCCGCCGCTCGGCTGCGGGAGCACGCCGTCGTGCGCGCTCGTCTCGCCGAGGCGCAGCGTCCCGGACGGCGTCAGCCCGCGCCGGGTCAGGGTGCGCGCGACCTCCGTGGCGATCTGGCGCAGCGTGACCGCCAGTTGCCGGTTCAGCGCGGCGGCGAGCGCGCCGGGGATGCCTGCGTCGCTCATGGTGCCACCCCCCGGACCATCCCCTCGGTGTAGGGTCGATAGTTGCCGGCCGGGAAGGCCGCCGCGAGGGCGGCGTCGGCGCTCTCCCAGGGCGTCCCCGGCTCGGCGAGCGCCGGGCGTCGCGCGAGGACGATCCCCAGGTCGTGCGCGACGTACCAGTCGTTGGCGGCGTCGCCCGGCACGAAGGCATGGATCGCGAAGGAATTGGCGTGGTCGCCCGTGGTGATCGCGCTGCGCGCCGCGTCGTACACCGCCGTCCAGGTCGCCCCCTCGTCGGTCGACCGGGACACCCCGCCGCCGCCGTAGTGGAAATCGTTCGCCGCGTCGCGCGCGAACCATGGCGACGCCGCCACCCCCGCGATCGCCGTCGCCTCGCTCACCGCCCCGCCTGCCGGTGTCAGCAGTCGCCGCAATCCTGCGGCGAAAGGGCTGGAATCCTGGAACAGATAGGCCCCGCCGAGCCGCGTGGCCACGTGGTGCCCGCCCGTGGCGAGGTTGGCGTAATCGGCGGGGACGATCCCCGTGGCGGCGAAGGTCGCCCCGCCGTCGATCGAACGGATCAAGGCGGGCCAATTGACCGAGCCGCCCGCTACCCGCCCGTGGAGGTAGAGGCGGTTCGCGTCGGTCGGATCGACCACGAGCGAGGCGATCGGCCCCTCGATGAACTCGCCCGTGGTCCACGAGAACAGCTCGGCCCAGGTCGCGCCATTGTCGAGCGACTTGGCCAGCTTGACCTGATCGGCGCGGGGATTGTCGCCCGTGCGCCACCCGGCGTAGACGACGCCGCCCGGCCCCGGCGCGATGTGGTTGACCCGCCCGATCGTCAGCGGGGTCCAGGTCGTCCCGCCGTCCGTCGAGCGGAAGGCATTGGTCGTCCCGCCGTGCTGATAGGTCGAGGTGTCGTTGCCGGTGCCGGTGCGCGCGTAGGTGAAGAGCGTCGCCCCCGACGCGCGCAGCACATACTCCCCCGCGAGTCCCGCGCACGGATGGGGCGAGGCGAGGGACACCCAGCCCGCCGCCGTCAGCGCGACGATCTGCGCCGGGGCGGCCCCGTTGGGCTGCACCGACATGATCAGGCTGCCGCGCGCGACCGTCGGTGCGACCTGCGCCCGCAGCGCGCCATACGCCACCATCGTCGCGCCCGGCGCATCCTTGACGTTGAGGAAGGTCGCCCCCTCGTCCGCCGACTTCCAGACGCCCTTCGCGGTCGCCAGCCAGACGATCGGGAAACGCCCGTCGCGGATGGCGTGCCGGATCGTCCCCACGATCGCCCGGTCGTAGCCCGTACTCGGCACGAGATCGCCCGACGCCCCGGCGACGGCGGTGAACACCCGCCCGCCGTCGCCGTCGTCCGCGAGAAACAGGCGCGCGGCATCGAGCGAGATCGTCAGCGCGGTCCCGCTGAACGGCGTCGCTTGCCCGCTCGGGAGCGGGTGGGCCAGCGCGCCACCACGCTCGCGCACGCGCGCCGCCTCGCCCGCCGCGCCGACCGGGCCACCGTAGGCGATCCAGCCGACCGGCGTGCCGACGCCCGCATCCGTCCCCGCCGCGACGCCGCTGGCGAGGCGGGCCACGATCAGCGCCGGGTTCGGATGCGTGAAAAACGCCTCCCAGGAGGCCCCCGCGCCGTAGGAGTGCCAGAGGACGTTCCCGCCGCCCGCGTAGAGGTCGCCGGGGCTGTACGGCGACTCCTCGATCGCGTCGCAGCGCCCGCTGTTGGGGAGCGCGGCCACGGCGGCCCAGCTCACGCCCCGGTCCACCGAGCGCCAGACCCGCCCGTCCGAGGCCGCCGCCCAGGCGACGCCGGTCTCCGCGCCGGTGCGGTCGCGGCTGATCGTCAGCGCGGTCACGCCGGTCGGCCCGCTCGGCGCGGTCGCGGTGCCGTCGCGCAGCACGCGCGCGAGGACGCCCGCCGCGCTCGCCGCGAGGGTGTAGTCGTCGCCCGCCTGCTCGGGGATGACGATCGCGGCGGTCGCGTAATCCCGCCACGTTTTCTGGTCGGCGCTGAAATGGAGCGTCCCGTCGCAATACCAGAGGTCGCGCGTGTAGGCCTTGCCCGCCGCCTTGGTGATGGCGCGCGTGGCGCTCCCCGTCCTGCCGTGATCGTCCGTCACCGTCAGCGTGACGGTGGGGGGCGTCGCGGGGAACGGATTGTAGACCGCGCTCGCCGCGCTGCCGGTGCCGAGCGGGGTGGGCGCGACCGGGGTGCCGGACCAGGCGTAGGCGACGATCGCGCCGTCCGGGTCGTGCGAGCCGGAGCCGTCCAGCGCGGCGATCACGACCTCGTCGCCGTTCGCCAGCCCCTCGATCTCCAGCGCGTAGTCGATCGCCGCGAGCGGGGCCTGGTTCGGGTCGGTCCCCTCCGAGGCCGCGCCGCCCTGCAAGGTCAGCGTCGTCTGGTAGCCCTGCGCGCCGTAGGTATGCTGCGCCTCCACGACGCGGTACAGGTTGGCGGCGGTCAGGCCCAGCGCGTCCGACACCACCGCGACCGTCATCCCCGGATAGAGGCCGCTGTCCCCCCTGGCGAGCGGCAGGGTGACGGTCTCGACGCGGCGGTTGACCTCGCCGAGCGTGCGCGTGGCGATCGCGCTGGCGAGGTCGTAGGTCTCGATCAGATCCGACTGGATCGCCGTCTCGCGGTAGCCGGGCGGCGTGGGGACGTAGGGGCTCGGCGCGTCCACGGTGACGCCGATGGCGTAGGGCGTGCCGTCCGCGAGGATGCCCGACTGGCCGGTGACCGTGACGCGGTTGGAGACGCCATCGCTGCTGCGCTGTCGCGTCGCGTCGGAGCCCTTGAAATCAGCCCCTTGGGTGAAGGTGCGCGCGGGGGAACCGCTCGGCAGTCCGCTCGCCGGGAGGCGCGTCACGCGCCCGTCCGGGCCGTCGAACGTGCGGTAGCCGGTCAGTTTGTCGAGTTCCTGGATCAGCGTCCAGCCCGGCTCGTCGGAGCGGAGCCGCACCGCGTAGCGGCTGCCGGGCGACGGGGCGAGCGTGGCGAACCGGGTGCCGCTATCGGCAATCGTGACGTCGGTAATCCCGTAGAGCGCCAGGATGTCGGCGACGATCGCGCCGTCGGTGGTATCGACCCAGCCTTTGGCGAAACGCTCGTTGGTGGGCGGCAGGGTGGGATCGGGGTTGGCGAGGCTCGCGTCCTCGATGCCGGTCGGCTCCTGCGTCCGCCCGAGCGGCCCCACGGCGGTGAACGACACCGTCTGCGGGCCATACTTGACGGTGTCCTGATTGAGCGTGCCCGCGCCGACGCTCCGCACGCTCGCCGCCGCGAGGTAGCCGAGGTCCAGCCGCACCGCCTCGTCGCCCCGGAAAGCCGAGCCGGACGGCACGACCCGCGCGCTCACGGTGGCGAAGGGCGAGCGGATGCCCGAGGTCGCTTGCGCCTCGAAGACGGTGTGCGACTGCCCCCCGACCGTCAGTTGCGCGCGCGGGAAGACCAGTGTGTGTGCCATCTCACCCTACCAGGAATTTCAGGGTGCCCTTGTAGAACCCTTCAACGAAGTAGCGGAAATCCTGCCCCAGCGAGAGCTTCGCCTGCCGTGTCGGATTGGCGATCAGGGCGAGCGTGGCCCGTTGCCCGTTCAGCGCGACGAAGGCCGTCCATCCCGCCGCCGGGATCACGACCTGCAGGCTGATCTCGGCGGTGCCGCGACGCCCGAGATCCTGCGTGACATCGAGGTCCGCTCCGGGGACATGCTCCGTGACCGTCACCGACTCGCCCGGCAGGATGAGCACCGGCACGGAAGTCGCCTCCTGTTGCACGGTACGGAAAAGCTGTCCCCCGAAGGTATGATTCGCCACGGCTACCCCCTCCATCCGCTGATCGCGCCGCCGCCCGCCACGTCGCCGTCGAGCGCCGCGAGGAAACCGCGCAGCCCGGCCTCCTGCCCCTCCTGCACCGCCCGCTTCACGTCGATGTCGCTCGTAAAGGTGGCATCCGGGAAGCTGATCGGGGCGTTGAGCGTGATCGGCCCGTTCCCCAGGCCCGCCCGCGCGAAGGAGGCCCCCGCGCCCGCCCCGGCCAGCGCGGCCACGTCGCGCGGGGGCGGGTCCGGGAGGCGGTAGACGGGCGCGGCGGGCGGCGCGACCGCCACCGTGGGCAGCGGGGCGAACAGCGCGGCCCGGCTGTAGCTGCTCGGCTGGGGCCGGGGGCCGATTGCCGGGCCGGGCGGCGGCGGGGTGTCGCCGGGGTCGGGCGCGCCGCTCACCTCCGGCGTCGTCACGCGCGCGTCGCGCCCGCCACCCTGCGCGCCGCCGGGTCCGAGGCTCGGCGGCGGCGGCGCGGCACGACTGAAGGCGTCGAGGATGTCTTTCGAGGGTTTCAGGACGTTCTCGAAGAAATCCTTCCACTTCCCGAACCGCGTTTCCAGGAGCGTGTTCTGCTGGCCCAGGTTCGTGGTGATCGCCTGTTGCGCGACCACTTCGAGGTCGGCATTGTCCTTGACCGTCTTGGCATCGTTCACGCGAGTCTGCGCGTCGGCGACCGCCTGCTTGTCGGTCGCCGCGACGATCTTCCCGCGCGCGGTCTCCTGATCGATGGTGCCCTGGATGGCGCGACCGCGCGCGGCGTAGTCGTCCGCGACCCGCTTGGCCTCCTGCTGCACCCCGGCGATGCGGTCCTGGAGCGCCTGCGCCGTCGCCCGATCGGACTCGGCGCGGACGGCGGCCTGGTCCTGCAATGCCTGGATCGCCGCCCGATCGGCCTCCCCGCGCAGCCGCGCCTGCTCCTGGATCTCGGCGACGCGCGTCTGTGCCGCCGTCACGCCCCGTTTGTCGACGTCGGACTGGTCCTGCGCCGCCTGCTCGACCGGCTTTTTCGCCGCGTCGAGTTCGTCGCCGCGCACCGCCGCCTGCTGCCGGGCGAGATTGAGCGCGTAGTCGGCGCGCGCCTGGACGAGCTTGCGCTGATCCTCCAGCGCCCGCGCCGCCGCCTCGCCCGCGCCGCCCGGCTGTCGCGCCGCCCGGATGCGCTCGTCGAGCGCCAACAACTCGCGCCGTTGCTTGACTTCGAGGGACTGCACGCCCGCATCGGCGGCGGTTTTCGCCTTGAGCTGCGCGGCGACTGCGGCATCGCCCGTCGCGAGTATCCGGCGGCTCTGCTCGTCCAGCGCGTCGTTCTGGCGCAGGAACTCGGTGGTCGTCCCGGCCAGTACCGCCGCATACGCCGCCGCGTGCTGCGTGGCCGCTTCCTGCGCGGCGGATTGCTCGCCCTGCGCGACGCGAAGCTGGACCTGGAACTCCTGCTGCGCGTCGGCGGCGACCCGTTGCGCGGCGGCGAGTTGATCCTGACGGACCCGCTGCGCGTCGGACTGCTGGCGTTGCACGGTGGCAAGCGCCTGTTGCAACGTGTCGAGCTGCTCGGTGTAGCCCCGCGCCGTGGTGGCGGACTCCTGGTTCAGATCGGACAGCGACTGGTGCAGGCCATCCAGGCTGTCGCGCAACCCGTCCTGATGGGTCTGGGCCGTCTGTTGGGCGGCGGTGAGTCCATCCTGGGCGGTTTTCAGGTCGTTCGTGGCGCGCGTGACCGTCTCCTGGGCCGCGCGCAGCGTGCCGTAACTGTCGGCGCTCCTGAGGATGGCGTCGGCCTGCGCGCCGAACGCTTGGCGCACCTGCCGCTCGGTCTCGCCCGAGACGTGGCCGATCGTGCGGATGTCGTCGGCGATCCGCGCGGTGAGCACGTCGATCTCGCCCCCGCCCTTCGCGATCTGCTCCGTGGGCGTGAGGCTGCCGTAGAGCTGGTCGAATGCGCCCTGCAACTGCGGGCGGAGTTTGCTGAAGACGTCGAAATCCTCGGCCTTGAAGCCCTGGACGAAGCGCCGGAACTCGGCGGTGTCCCGCGTGTAGCGGGCCGTGTACGCGGCGGCCTGATTCGCCTTGGCCGTGATGTCGAATTGCGCCTCCGATTCGGGGAGCGTAGCGGGCGAGGAGCGCGCGCGCGGTGTGGCGGCGATAGGCCCGACGAAGCCGACCGGCAAACCTTCCGCGAGGCGCAACCGCTCGCGGTCGGCCTGGTGCAGCACGGCGACGAGCTGCGTGTACGTCTCCAGCGCCTCCTTCGCGTTCTTCAGGCTAACGCCGGATTGGAGATCCGCCCCGAGTTGGGCGACCACCTCGATCGGGTTCTGCGCGCGCAACGCCTCGATCGCGTCGTGGACCCGCTGCGCCTCGTCCACGCGCGCCTGGAGCCGCGCCAATTCGGACTGCGGATCGGCCCCCTGCTTGACCGCATTCAGGGCCTTCTCGGCCTCCTCGCGCCCGCGCGCCCAGGCGTCGCCATATTTGATCACCGAGCCGATCAGGTCCGGCAGCGACTCGCCCGTGAGCGTCTTGGCCGTCTCGTTGACCGCGATCAGCGACAGTCCGATCGCGGCGATCGGCGCGGCGATCGCGGCCGTCGCCCCCAGGCCCAGGCTGCCCGTGGCCGCGAACGAGGCACTCGCGACGCGCAGCGCCGCCAGCGCCCGCTGCGCCTCCAGGAGCGGGCCGGGGAGCTTGGTCACGGCCAGCAGCAGCAGGCCCAGCGACAGGCCGACCTCGACCGTGTCGCCGTTCAGCCCCTTGACCAGGCCGGCGGTCACGCCGAGCGCCGGTCCGAGCGCGCCGCCCAGGTCGCGCGCCAGGCCGACCACGCCGAGCCCCGCCTGTTTCGCGGCCTCCCCGATCGTCAGCAGGTGCTCCTGCACGTCCCGGCGAGACAGGAAGGCGCGCAGATCGGCGATGCCGCTCGCGATCCCCCGCGTCAGTTCGTCCACGGCCGCCTTGACCTGGCCGGATTGCAGCGCGGCCGCGAACGTGCCCAGATCCCGCTTGGCCTCGTCGAAGAGCGGCTGCCCCGCGCGCCCGGCCAGGCTCGCGAGCGCGTCCTGGACGTTCGAGAGTTGCCCGCTGAACGTCTGCGACAACCCGGCGACGAGCGATTCGTCGATGCCCAGATCCTTCAGCCCGCGCCGGATCGCCTCGATGCTGGACAGCCCCTGATTCTTGTACTGCGCGATCGCCGTGGTGTTGATATTGAAGCGGTCGCGCAGGCTCGTCAGGTCGCCCGACTGCGCGTTGCCGAGCGCCAGCGCCGCGCCCCGGAAGCCGCCGCCCTGCGCCTCGTCCGGGTTCAGCGCGGCCAGGGTCTCGGTCAGCTTGATCAGGTCGGTGAGCGCCACGCCGCTCTGGCGGGAGAGCGGCACCAGCGTCGCGATCGAGTCGGCCATCTGCCGGAATGTGAACGGGGTCTTGTCGGCCTCGGTGCGGAGATCGCGCAGGGTGTTGTCCGCCGTGATCTGGCTGCCGGTGAACGCGACCAGGGTGGCGCGAACCGTCTCCAACTCGCGGTTATAGCCGATCAGCGCCTGCTGTCCGGCCCCCGCCGAGCGGCGCACGAAGTCCAGCCCGGCGGTGACCAGGCCCGCCGTGGCCCCGCCGACGAAGCCGGAGAGGATCGGCGAGCCCCCCCCGCCCGCCGCTTGCGGGGTCGGGGCGGCGGCGCGCGCGGCCTGGCGTCCCTGCTGCGCCGCCTGGCGCGCGTCCTGCACGGCCTGTTGGGACAGACGGCGACGCTCGGCGGCGGTCTGGCGCGCGAACGCCTGTTCCGCCTCGGCGATCTGGCGCGCGCTGGTCGTGGCCGCGCGCTCGACCGTCCGCAGATCGGCCGCGAATTGGGGGAGGTCGGTGCGGATGCGGTAGAGCAACGCCGCCTGGACCCCGTCCTTCGCGGCGCGCGCCTGGCGCTCGGCGTCGGCGAGCCCGGCGCGCAGGAGCCCGGCATCGGTCCGGAGCTGGTAGGTGAGGTCTTTGGCCGCGCCCGCCTTGCCCTGCGCGACGAGCTGCTGCGCCCGGGCGAGGTCGGCGCGCAGGAGGGCGGCGTCGGCGCTGAGGACGACGCGCGCGTTCTCGCGCAGCGCCCGCCCGGCGGTGGCGGTGTCCTGTTTCGCCTGCTCGAGGCCGCGCCGGAGCGCGCTGTCGTCGGTGGCGAGCGTGAGGACCACCCGACCGAGCGACGCTGAACCCGCCGACATGCCGCACCCCGCGCGAAAAAGGGGACAGTCCGATCAGTCCCCCGGAGGGGACCGGCCGGACTGTCCCCCCACTGGCGTGGGTGCGGTCGCTCGCGCCGATAGGGTGCAGTATAGCAGGGGCGTGGGGTCCGGTCGAGTGGCGCTAGAAATGCCCGGTGAACGTGCCGATCGTCATGTCGAGCGCCACACAGACCAGGAGGGTCGTCACGATCAGCACGACGCAGGCGATCAGCACTTTTGCCACGACGCGCGTGGTCGCATTCAGCGAGAGATCGGTGTCTTTGCCGGGCATGGCTGTTCGAGGCGCAGCAGGAGCGGTGCCGCACGCGTAGCAAAATCGCGCGCCTGCCGGTTGCTTCACGCCACACGCGGGGCAAAACCGCACATCCTCTTGCACCATTCCTCCCACCCCCGTCCCAGTGTCACGCAACGCACCACAGGGGGACAGTATGCGCGCGTGGCCGACAGGGTGGCAGATACGAACGGTCCCGATCGCGGCGGTACATTCGGCGGGACTGCCGCCCGCAGCGGACTCGGGGAACTCAAGCTTGTGGTCGAAATAGCTCCCCCGCCGGATGCTCGGGTCATCCGGGGGCGGCGGGGCCGGGGCGCGCAGGGCGATGGCCGCGCGGAACGCCGCGTCGTACAGGGCCAGCGACTGGGGGGTGGGGGCATTCGGGCGGAAGTAGGGGGTGGCAGGGCGGCGGCGCTCGGCGGTGTCCATGGTCGATCTCCTCGGGCGGGGCGGGCGTCGTGGCCGCCCCGGCGCTTGTTGTCGTTACGCCGCCACCAGGACCGCGCCGCGCACGGCGATGTTCTCGGGGAGGTCGAGCGGGAAGTAGCGGGCGACGCGGGCCAGCGGGGCGACGATGCCGAACGCCCAGCCTTCCCGCTCGGCGCGGCGGGCCACCTGGCCGATGTGCTTACACATCCCGGTGTACTCGTAGCCCTGGCACGAACACGCCCAGCCGACCGGGGTGCGCTCGATGGCGTAGACGGTGCCGGGGGCGGAGCGGCTGGCGGTGATATACCGCCGCGCTTCCGAGATGACCACGACCCGCACGCCCAGCGTGCGGGCGCGGGCGCGGGCCTCCACCCGGCGGGCGGGGAAGGGCTTCGAGAAGGTGCGGGGCTGCGTGGCGCTCATGGTGTAGAATCCTTTCGCGGCTTCCGGGTCGTGAGGGGCGGATACTCTTGGTCGGGTGCCGCCCCTCTTCGTTATCTTTATTGTACCGCGTTTATCTATACATGTCAAGCGTTTTGCGTTGCAGTGTTAGTCTTTATGCGGTACAATACTTCGCAAGGAGGTGAGCAATGCCAGAGGAAAAGAGGTCTGTTTCCTATCGCTTCGATCCGGAGATCGTGCGCCTGATTGATGCACTGAGAGCGAAGATGCACCTGTCGGCCACGGCGGTGATCATCACGGCGTTGCGCGAGTTGGCGAAAAAGGAAGGGGTGAATTGAGATGAAAGATTCGGCTAAGGATTCGGCTATTGAAGTAGTGTTTGTGAACCCCTTGGGAAATTACGCGCTATACAAATATTTCAGCGATAGTGGTGCGCTTCTCTATGTCGGGGTTACTCAGGATTGGCAAAATCGAAGATCGGGCCATCGTGCTTCGGAATGGTATTGTCTCGTCGTAAGGGTCGAAATTCTCTCATTCTCCGATCCCATCGAAACCGCGAAAGCTGAAATGGAAACATTGTATTGGCAAAGGCCACGCTATAACCGTGACTATACAGGCACAACTAGTGCTGCTTGGGCAAACAATCGGCTCCCCGCGAAAGAATGGGGGCGCAGAATCTCCTCTCCCTATGCTCCCCAGCCCAAGACCATTGCAACAGTTAGCTTGTGTGGGGAGGGGGCGGATACCCTTATTGCCCTGGCCTCGCAAACAAATCTGTCGAAGCGCCAAGTTGTGGAGCGCGCATTGGCCTTACTTGAAGCGTCGTTGGATGCGAGTGCAGACCAAAATAAACAGCAGGTCGAGGCGGTGGTGGAGGACGTGGCGTCGCCGGTCGGCGCGCTACCCGGCGCGACGCAGCACGCCCGGCGACGCGGCCCCGGCGCAGATCCGCGCGCCGGGGTCGTCCCGCGCCAGCGGCGGCCCGCCGTAGATCACGCATTTGCGGCGGCCCGCGTGCCCGCCCGGCCGCTCGTGGCGGTGGCACCAGCCCCCGAGGCGACCGGCGACGGCCCGCAACGGTCGCCAGCCCGCCTCGGCGAGGGTCGCCCCGCAGCGGGGGCAGCGCTTATCCGGGTCCATGCCGTCCACCCTCCCCCCCCTCCCCGCCTACGCCACGAGGCCGAACGCGCCCGCCCAGCCCAGGAACTCGTCCAGGCTGCCGAGCACCGCGCGCCCGTGCGCGTCGTGCCGTGGCCCCGCGCCGTCGTTCGCCGCGCCGTCGCCCGCCGCGCCCGCCGTGTCGCCCGCCGCCGCCGCGTGCAAGCGCGCCAGGATGGCCGCCCCGCCCTCCGCCGTCGCGTGCGGGTAGACCAGCGCGCCGAGCCAGGACAGCTGCTCCTGCGCCGCCAGGCGCGGCAGGGCGCGGTACGCCGCGCGCAGCCACGGCAACGGCACCGCGCACGCCCAGTGTCGCCACGTCCCGCCGTAGCGGGCGGAGACCGCCGCGAGGACCGGGAACCAGGCGGCTATCCCGCCGTCTCCGCCGTCGGCCCCGTCGGCTCCGTCGTCTCCGGCTCCGGGGTCGGCGTCGCCGGGGCCGTGGCCGCGAAAAAAGCCGTGGCGATCGCCCGCCGTTGCGGCAGGGTCAGCGCCAGCAGGGTCGGCTCGGGCAGATCGGGCAGCGCGATCCGCACGATCTCGCCGTACACGTCCAACTCCGCGACCTCCAGCTCCGCCCACTGCTCGGGCGTCACCTCCTGCCCCTCGTCGTCGAGCGCGAGGCGGTCGAACTCCCCGGCGCGCGCGCTGAACTGCTGCAACCGCAGGTGCTGCCAGAGCGCGAAGTCCTCGTAGAAGCTGATGCGGTAGGCCGCGCCGTCGATCGCGATCGTCGGGCGGGTCGGCGCGGTCGTCGTGAGCGACAGGAGCGGGTCCGGCACCAGGGCCAACGCGCGGCGTTGCACGGCGGTCTCCGGGCGCGGCAGCACGCCCTCGCTCGCGCCCGCCTGTCCCTGGATGCGTTTCTTCGGCTTGCTCATCGTTTCGTCCCCCGCGAGGAGGTGCCGCCCGGCGCGACACCCCCGCCATCCCGCCGCCCCGTCCGGCTAGGCGAGCGGGGTCACCTGCCGGACCACCATCAGGCGGCTCGGCGTGAAGCTCTCGTCCGGCAGCGCGGTGACGATCAGGTTCGCCACGCCCTTTTGCGTCGGTGTGACCTTCGCCGCGATGTTCCCGGTGCTCTGCCCGCGCGGGATCAGCACGCGGAACGGGAGGTTGTTGAGCGGCTGCGCGATGTTGAGCCCCCAGGTGTTGATCTCCAGGCTGCTCGCGCCCGCGTCAATCACCAGCTCATCCTGTCCCAGCACGGTCGCCGTCGGGGGGGTCGTCGTGGCCGTGCCCATCCCGGCGACGAGCTTGATGTTGCCGGGATCGAGCTCGGCCAGCGTGGCGTCGATCTGGAGGGTGCGCGCGCCGCCGATCTGGTACAGCGGGTCGGGCACCTGATCGACGTTGACGGCGGTGAACTGCTGCTGCGTGGTGAAGCCCACGCCCCCATCGGTCCAGCCGCGCTTGACGTACGGGACGGGCCACGCGTCGTCCGCGCCGACCGTGTTGGCAGGCAATGCGGCGGCGGCGACGTAGGGCCGCTGGTAGACATCGATCTTGCGGGTCTGCAACACGCTGTTCGGGTTGAACATGGCCAGTACGCTCCTCGCCCTCGACGGGCATGACGGGTGTGACCCGCGTGGACACTCGGCGCGTCCGCCTGGGCCGATTCGGGCGACGACCTAACCGGCGACGCTCGTCCGGGCCACGTCGGACGACTGCCGCGCGCCCTCCTGGGCGGCCTCAATCGCCGCCGTGTCCTTCGGCGAAGCGAAACGGTGCCCCTGCCGCTCCAGCGCGGCGACCTGCTCCTGGGTGAGCGCGATCTTCTCGCCCACCGCGATCGGCGCGCTGTCCGCGTCCGCCTGCAAGCGATCCGCCGTCCCGTTCCCCAGCCATACCAAATTTGCCACGATGATCCCCCTTCTGCCTTACTTGAACCAGCCGATTTTGCCCCTGATCCGCTCCCGCAGCACGAGCGCCTCCCGGCTCGTGATCGGGACTAACGCGCCGAAACGGAACCCTTCGGTGATGCGGTCGCGGCCCTCAATGCGCGGTTGGCGCAGGATGGCGAAGATTTCGGTGAGGCCGTTGAACGGTTTATCGAGGCAGGCGAGCGAGAGGAAGCGGTGTTTCCGCCCGCAAATGCCGCATTCGGGGCGAAACCCCGGCACGGCGTCATTTTCTATGAGGTACCAGCGATTCGCCAGGACGCCCTCAGCGACCTGCACCGGACACGCGGCGGCACAGTCGTAGGCGAGCCGTGGACCGTGCCGCCGGGCGACACAATCCCGGTGATGCCAGAGCGTGCCGCCGCCCGCGTGCAAGGCGTCGATCACCACGCGCGGCAGGGCACCCCACTGTGGGGGCACTTCCGGCAAGATCAGCCGTTGCACGTCGAGCGTTGCGGTCATGGTGTCACCTCGGATTTCAACACCTCGAAGCTTATCGCCCGGATATGGACCCCGATCTCGCGGTCGTAGAGCGGCAGGAGCCCCGACACGCGCCGGATATCGATGATCCGGCACCCCGCCGCCGTGAACGCCTGCGCGACGCGCGTGGCCGGGACCAGCGCGCCGAGTGCGAGCCTGGCGGCGCGGCTCGCCTCCAGCCCGGTCTTGCCGTACGCCAGCACGTCGATGCGCGGCGTGTCGAGCGGCACGGACGGGTCGGGGCCGAACCCGCCCGCGTCCTGCACGATCAGCGCGTGCCCGGTCCAGCGGGCCGGGTCGCCCGGCAATGCCCGCATCTGCCCCCCAATCCGTTTCGTGCCGTCGCGATCATCCGCGCACAACGCCAGCAGTTCGGGAAACGACCGCAACCGCGCGATGATCGCGGCCACATGGTCAGGCGGTGCGGCGATCGTCGCGCTCATCGCAGCCGCGCGGCGAGGCGTTCCGCCAAGCGCGGGAACTCGGCGTCGGCGGCGGGGCGCAGGAACGCTTGCCCGCGTGGGGGCGGCAGGAACTCCTGGTAGAGGGCATATTCGGGGTCGCCGTCGTAGACGCCGAAACTCCCCGCTACCCCGTCCGCGACCGCCTCGGCCGGGCGTGTGGCGACCCGGGAACGCAGATAGCCAGTAGCCACGTTGACAAGGCCCCGCGCCACCTGCGCGGCGGCGGCGGTGGTCTCGTCTACCGCCGCGCGCTGCGCTTCCCGGATGCGCCCGAGGAGCCCCGCCTCGTCGAAGGTCATGGTGACGCTCATCGCCCCTCCGCTCCCGACGATACCGCCGCACAAATCAACGTCGTGTGCCCGACCAACCGCCGGACTTCTCTGACGTTGAGTGGGCCCGGCGTGAGCACCGCGCCCGCATCGTCGCGCACGTCCGTGACGCGATGCGCTTCCGTGACCGCCACCCCGGCCGGGATCAGGACGTGCCACTCGTGCGTGACGATCGACTCCCCCGCCGTGATCAGCTCGCCTTGCCCGAGCGGCTGGCCGGCGAAGCAGCGGATACCCGTCTGCGGCGCTTCGTCCGGGCCGGGCGTCGGCACTTCGTACTCATCGTAACTCGTCGCCGCGCCCGGCCCGGTCAAGGTACAGGTGCAGGGCAGATACGGCGTGGTCAGCGCGGCGATCGTCGCGGCGCTCATCACCATCGTCGCACCCGCCACGGCGCATCCTGCGGGAACGCCCCGCCCCGGAAGCGCCCCGCGTTCGGGTCGGGGCCATACAGCTCGAGCGGCGCGTACGGGGCGGGCGTCTGCGGGGTGGTGGCGGTCAGCGGCGCGCTCGCCACGCCGCCCGCCGCCGACGCCTGTGCCCGCGCCGTCGTCAGCTCCCCCAGCACCTCGCCGCGCAGTTCGAGCAGGCGTTTGGCCAGGTCGCTGGCGCTCTGGCTGTGATCGGCGTCGGTGAAGCTGACGATCTGGCGGGCCTCGCCGAGCGCGAGATCGAGCAGGCCCAGTTTCGTCTCCAGCAGGCGCAGGGCGGGCGTGGCGGCACCCGCGTACCAGGACCACAGCACGTCGTAATGCGCCGCGAGCGCGCCGGCGGGGGTGTCCCCGATCTGCGCGATCAGCAACGCCTTGAACTGGGCCTCGGTCGGTGCCACCATCGCGCTCCCCCGCCCCCGCCCGCCTACGCCGTCAGGTCGCGCAACTGCCTGATCCGGGCGTCGCCGATCCCCGTCACCGCGCGGAGCTCGTCGTCGGACGCGTCGCGGATCGCCGCGAAGTCGCGATAGCCATTGGCCGCGAGCGCGGCGGTGGCCTCCAGGCCGACCACCCCGGCCAGCCGCGCGCCCTCGTCCTCCGTGCCGACCGCGCCGCCCGGTTGCCCGGTGGTCAGGTTCGCGGGCGGCATAGCGCCCGGATCGTACGCGGCGAGCGGCGTCTCGCTCGTCTCCTCGATCGCGCCGAGCAGCAGCAGTCGCTCGATCGCCGCCCCCTCGCCGCCGAGCTCGGCGGCGGCCACATTCGCGCCCTGCGCGTGCGCGCCCACGCCGCCGTGCATGATCAGGTACCGTTTCGTGCTGGTCATCGTCCCTCCCGTTCTTCGTGCGCCTACGCCGAGGCTCAGACGTTCCCGATCACGATCGCCGAGGGCCAGTAGATCACGACCCCGCCGTTGTGGCCGCGATGGACGTCGATCTTCTTGGGCGGGCGCTCCGACTCGTCCACGATGTCGTAAGGGCCGGGCGCGGCATTGACGTTCTGCGCGTTGCGCGTCAGGCGGTAGTTCCCGAGGCTCTCGCCGCTGTTGCGCGCCCCCACCGTGACCGTCTTCCCGTCCGGCAGGAAGAGGCGGAAGACGCCGGCGTCGTCGTAGTAGCCATCGTCCAGCACCTCAACCTGGGGCAGATCGTCGTCCGCGAGGATCGTATTGATCCCGGCGATCGAGTTGTAGGTGCTGCCCGCCGCCGCGCGCCGCCCGCCGAGATCCGCCGCATTGCTGTTGCTGAGCAGGTTGTTGGCCGTGACCCGATTCATGAAGGTCCGCGCCTTGCGCCCCAGGCTGACCCCGTGGCCGCGCGACAGCAATTGCTGCGCCTGGAAGTCGCTGCGCGGGGTCGCGGTCCCGCGCGCCGACCAGGGCGTGGTCGCGGTGTAGGTCTGCAAGGGGAACGTCCCCGCGTGGACCAGCGCGCCGTGCGCGTTGAGCACGGTGAAGGTGCCGGTACTGAGGAGGGCCCAGATCACCTGCCGCATCCGCGCGACCTCGCGCGCGATCAGCTGCTCCTGCTTCTCGGTCACCAGATCGGCGACCGGGATCGGCGTGCCGAACGTCCCGAACTGGCGGCGGCGGGTCAGTTCGGCCTCGTCGATCGGCAGGAACTCGCCGTAGACGCCCGGTTCGTAGAGGTACCGCTTCATGCCGAGCGGGGCGACGCGCGGCGGCTCGCCGTTGAGCCCGCGAATCTGCTGCAAGCCGCGATAGTTGTCCCGCTGCTCCCATTCGAGCAGGTGGTTGTCGGTGAGGGCGATCGGGAACAACTGGAAGGCCGGATCGTCGAGCGCCATCGCGGCCATGAAGTCCTGGCCGATGGTGGTCAACTCGACCGAGGTCGGGTAGGCGTACTGGTTCGCCACGCGAAGCTCCTTTCACACCCCGGACGGGGCGGGCGTCATGGATCCCGTCGCTGCGGGGACAGCCGCCGCCGGGGTGTGCCGGGCGGCGTGGGTCTAGCCAAACCGGAGAATGCCGTTCGCCAGGGTGCCGCTGATCAGCGCGCCGCCGAGCGCGGTCAGCGCGCCCGCGTCGAGCCCGGTCAGGTCGGTCGTCTTGAAGACGCCGCGATAGAACGCCGGGACGCTGCGCGCGGGGAGCGCGATCTCGTCCGGCAGCGCGATCAGCCCGCCCGCCACGGTGCAGCCGTAGCGCAACACCAGCTTGGCGACCTGCGAGCCGTCGGCGTTGGCGGTGGCGTAGGGCTTGAAGGTGCCGGGCGTGGCGGTCAGTTCGCCGAGCACCGTGCCGCGCGGGTAGGTGCCGTCCGCGAGATTGACGTGGATCTCCGCCGCGTCGTCGGCCTCGTAGAACGGGTCGAGGCGATTGCTCGCCGGATCGTAGGTGCTCACCAGGACCATGCCGCCCTCCTCGTCTGTCGTGTCGTGTCGTGTCGTGCCGACCTAGACGGCCAGCGTCAAGCCCTGCTGCGCGACCAGCGTGGCGATCGTCGCCCGGTGCTCGGCGCTGAGCGCACCCGCGACCGGGATACCGTGCCGCGCCAGGATGCCGCGCCCGGTCGGGGTGAACGCGCGCTGCTCCCGCCACCGCTCGGCGGTGAACGGCTCGGCGTCGCCCTCCTGGCGCGTGTGCCGCTCCGACCCCACCACGGTCAGCGCGCCATCCTCGCCCTGCCGGAGCGGCAGGAGTTCGGCGGTGAGGTTGTGGGTCGGTCGCGCCGCCTGACGCGCGGCGAGCCCGACCACCCTGGACGCCTGCGCCGCGTCGCGCGGGTGCGCGGCGTCATCCTGCGCGGCCTCGCTGTAGGCCGTGACCAGCGCCTCACGCTCAGCCGGGATGGCGCGGTTGGCCGCGATCTCGGTCTCGGCGAACGCCGCCGCGTCGGTGGCGACGGTGGCCTCGGCGCGCGCCCGTTCGGCCTGGCGCAGCGCGGCAATCTCGGCGCGCGCCTGCAGCAATTCGTCGTTCGTGGTGTCCGACACGTCGCTCCTCCCCGCGACGATGGGGACGCCGACCGCACCCCCGCTCGCCGTGCTATTCGCCTGGGCGAAGGGGGCGTCATCGCCCGCCCCGCCCAGCCACGCCATGAACCGCTCCATCCGCCCATGCTGCTCCGTCACGACGCCTCCCGTGTTCCGCGCGGCGACGCGCCCCGCGCCCCCGCTCATCCGGCGCGGCTCCCGCGCCCGCTGCTGCAATTCCGCCACGACGCCCTCGAAGCTGCCCAGCCGATCGGCGAGGCCGGCGTCGATCGCCGCCTGCCCGATCAGCACGTCGCCGCCGAGCGCGATCACCGCGTCCGGCGTCAGGCCGCGATACGTCGCCACCGCGCCGACGAAGACGTCGGCGAGCGCGTCGACGGTGGCCTGGAGGCGGGACTTCCCCCCCTCGGTGCGCGGATCGAGGCGCTTGTGGGGCGACTGGCTGCTGATGAAGTCGATCGTGCGACCGGGCCGGGCGGCGGGGTCGGGGACGCCCATGATCACGCCGATGTTGCCGAGTATGGCATCCGCCGCGATCACCACCTCGCCAGCCGCGCTGGCGAGATAGTAGCCCGCCGACGCGGCCAGCCCGCCGACATAAGCGACGACCGGCTTGCGCTCATTGGCCGCGCGCACCATCGCCGCGAACTCCCCCACGCCGTTCGCCTCGCCACCCGGCGAATCGACATCGAGGAGGATGCTGCTGATCGCGGGGTTGTCGAGCGCGGCGTGGAGGTCGGTCGCCAGGGTCTCGATGCTGACGCCGCCGCTGATCGCGGCGAAGACGCTCATGTAGCGCGTGATCACCCCGTCCACCGGGATGATCGCCACGCCATCCCGCACCGCGACGCTGTGCGTGTTGTCCAAAGGTCTGCCCAGATCGGCGGCGACGGCTTGCGGCGAGAGATTGTCCCGATCGGCGATATGCACCAACGTTTGCAGCATCTCGGGCGTCAGCATCCACGGGGCGGAGGCGATGTGGCTACGCACCCGTGCGGCGGGACGATCGCTCATGCAGCACCCCCCCCCTGGTTGGCGGTAGCGGGCGTTGTCGGCGTTGTCGGCGTTGTCGGCGCGCTGGGGTCGGCGGGTTGCGGTGGCGCGGTGAAACGTTCCCGCTCGACGGCAGTTTCGGATGGCTCGCGCGCGGGGAGTCCCAGCGCGCCATCCACCTGGGGCTTCTGCGAGGGCGTGAACCACCCGGCGCGCTGGAGATTCGCCACCGCGTTCATGCGCGGCGTCAAGTCTTCCTCCTCGACGCCGCCCAGCGAAACGAGGGGTGTGAGCGCGGCGGCCTGCTCCCCGAAATTGATCGTGGCCCACTGGCGCAGCACGTCGCGCCGGAGCAGCCGCGCGAGCGCCTTCTTCGCCTGCCGCACGCGCGTGTTCTTGGTGTCCTGGTGGACCTGCGCGGCGGCGCGCGCCTGGTGCTCGCCCTCCGTGGTGGCAAGCGTCTGCCCGCTGATCGCGAGCGTGATGTCGCGGTTGTACATCGCGAACGCATCGAGGAACGCCGCGCCGGTCCCCTGGCTGAACAACTCCTGGATCGCGGTGCCGAACGGCACGGCCAGCGCGGTCCCATTGCGCAGCGCGATCAGCTGCGTCAGCAGCACGTCGACCGCGCGGATCACCGTGCCCGTGGGCTGGCCGTCCGGGCCGGTCTCCCACTCGTTTTGCGCCCCCTCGCCGAGGATGCCGACCAGGATCGGCGAGGCGAACTGGGTCAGGTATTTGACGTGTTCGATGAGGATCTGCTGCTTGAGGTTCCACGGGGTGTAGGCGGGGCGCAGGACGCTCGTGCCGCGCGGGTCGCCATCGACCGGGCGGAACGGGAGGTGCGCGAACTTGCCGCGCGGCAGGAGGTTCGGGGGCGGCTCCCCGCCCGCCGCGACGAAGAGCCCGCCCGGCAGGGTGCCGTACCGGCCGGGCACGCGCGCCAGGAACCCGACGAGGCGATTGTAGCGGTCCACCACGAACGACACCGCGTCGCGCGGTTTGGGGCGGAGCGCTCGCAGCACCAGGCCGGGCTTCCCGGCCACGTCGCCCGGCGCGTAGACCTGCTCGGCGACGCGGTTGCCGAGCGCCACGGCGCTCGCCAGATCCCACAGCACGTCGTCGAGCGGCGTGTCGAGATCATCGAGCATCCGTTCGGCGGCGTCGCGGATCGTCGCCGCGAGCGCGTGGCCGTCCGCCGACGCGTCGTCCACGGCGGGCGCCAGCACGACGCCATCCTCCAGGATCGCGGCGCGGAAATTGTCGACCTCGGACGAGACGCGCGCGTCGCAACACATCCGATCGTAGAGGTCGGCCCCGAAATCGCGGGTGATGTCGTCGATATACAGCGGCAGGCCGCGCAGGAACGCCGTGGACCACACCCCGTTGCCGCCCGCCGCGTATTCGCGCTGCAAGTCGGCGCGCACGGTGAGTCCCGCCCCGGACGGTGCCGACGGCGACCCCTGCGTGGTGATCCGCTCGGTGATGCGCGCGACCAAGGGCAACGACCCCGCCGCCGGACCGTCGTGCGGTCATGTGGCCTGGGGGCCGTCGTGCGGCCGCTGACAATAGTGCAATGCCCGAGAGTGTAGGGCGTACACGAACGAATGTCAACCCTGCTGCTTGACGCGCCCGACACCCGGCTGCGTCGCGGGCACACCGAGCGGGCCGGGCGGACCGGGCCGGCCCGGCGGGGGTGGCGGGGGTGGCGGCGCATCCGGCGGCGGGACGAGGGGTTCGCCCCGCTGCTCGCCGCCGAGGTAGACGACGACGCGCTTGTGACAGCCCCGGCAGTAGACGCCCCGGAGGACGCCGCGCACGAGCGTGGCGGGCGCGATGAAGAGGAGCTGATTGCAGCCCGAGGTGGCGCAGCGGTAGAACGTCTCGGCGGTCGCGACCGGTCGTCGGGTGTCCATCGCCGCCCTCCCCCGTCTATCTGATCGTCGGCACGGCGCGCGCGCCGCCCACCGCGAACCCCTGGACCGGCAGCGGACGACCCGCCGCAAGAGCAGCGATGGCTGAGGCCATGACGCAATCCTGGGTTAAGTCCCGGTCTTGGTGCGCATAGATCGACAACTCGCGCCGCCATTGCGGGAGGTCCGGGGCGACCAATTCGCCGCGCTGCATGAGGAGCTTCAGCGCGTCCAGGGCGTTGCGCTTCGTCTTCGCGGTGGTGGTGAACGGCTCCACCGCCACGTCCAGGAACTCGATCAGCGGGTCACCGCTGCCATTCGACTCCACCACCACCTTGCCGGGATACCGCCGGGCGCACGCCTCGATCCGCGCCGCCTGTTGCGGGTAGGGGAGGTTGAGGTGCCGTTCGTAGGCCACCACGCGGAACGGCGCGGTCGTCACGTCGAAGGTGAGACCGACGAACGCGTCGTTGTGCCGCCCGATGTCGAAACCGGAGACGTAGCGGTGTCCGCGTTCCGGCCCGGCGAGCGGTGGGGCACCGGGGCGGAACAGCCGGTCGAGCTCCGCCACGGTGAACACCTCGCCGCCGGAACGGAGGAAGTCCACCGCATATTCCTGGGCGAACTGCTCATCGGTCAGGTGGTCGTCGTTCTTTTTCTGCTGCGGCCAGTCGGGGATGGTGCGCCAGACCGGGTGGACCTGCCAGGGGAGGAAGTGTGCCGACCACGGGGAAGCGGCATCCTGCGCGTCGAACCAGAGGCGCGCGAAGAGGTTATCCCGGCCTTTGACGGAGGAGAGGATGATCAGCCGCCCGCCCGTCTCGGCGAGCGTCGGGGTGATCGCGGTGTAGATCTCGTCGCCGTACTGCATCCACGCCATCTCATCCAAGACGACGAGCGTGGCGGCGACGCCGCGCCCCGCGCCGAGCGTGGCGGACTGGACGGTGATCGAACCGCCATGGGGGAACACGATGCTCATGGTATTGTCGGTCGTCGGGCGCGCGGGCAGGCGGCTGATCGCGGTACGGACGTATTGCAAGAACTTCGCGGCCTGATCGCCCGTGCGCGAGACGACGAGGACCGTGCCCCCGGCCAACCCTTCGGCGGCGCAGATGAACGCCACGTCCTGACTGATGCCGATCTGGCGCGACTTGGCGACGATGAGACGGTCGGACGGGTCGGCGAGGATGGCGTCCTGGTAGTCGCGCGCCACGTCGGCGTAGCGTAGGACCGCGCCGGCTGCGGTGCGCAGGATGGCGTGCTGGTGTGCCCACGCGAGCGGTGCGAGTGGGGCCGACGCGGCGACCGGATAGAGCGCGCGGTACTTGGCCCTGGTGCGGGCGTAGCCGGGGGAGTAGGTCGCAGGCGCTGCGGTCATCGCGCCTCCTTGTTCCAATACGGTTCTCAGCGAGTTGGAGAAACGCTAAGCACCAGATCGCGCTCGATGCTGTCCACCACGGCGCGATCGTCGCCCTTGCCGATCTCGGCGGCGATGGCCTCGGCCTCGCGGCGCTTGTCGGTGAGTTCGAGGCGGTCGGACGGCTTGCGCCACTCGCCCCCGCCGCGCCGTTCCAGGTAGAAGGTGATCGCGGCGACATTGCCCTGCCGCGAGGCGTGGCCGAGATCTTCGACGTAGAGGGCGATGGCCTCGGCTTCCGCCGTCGCTACTGCCGCAGAAAACACAGGGTAGTGTTTCCGCCAGGCGCGGAGGGTTTCGTAGCTGAGTCCGCTCATGCGCGCCGCATTGGTGAGCGTGTTGCCCCCCCGGATCGCCTTGACGATCCGCGTGGAGATGTCCTCGTTGTACTTCAGCGGCCTAGCCATGGATGAGCCTTACCTGGGGATGTTTGGCGGCATGACAGGGAACACACAGAGTGAGACCGTTGATCAGGTCGAAGCGGCGATGCGGATGGGTGGCCCAGTGGAGGATGTGCTGGGCATGAAGCGCCCCGCGTGCGCCGCATTTCCGACAGGTGTGGTTGTCGCGCGCGAAGACCGCGTTACGCCATTTGGCGTACTCGGGGGTATTGCGCCCCCCGCCCGAACCGGCGCGGATGCGGTTATCGACGGTGGCGATGTCGAGGCGATAGGTGAGCAACAGTCGCTCCCCATCGTGCAGATTACGGAGTTTCGCGTCGAGTTCACGCGTGAACTCCGCCAATGCCGCCTCGCGAATATCGGCGGTTTGATGAAGTCGCTCCGGGATCACTTGCTCGTGAATCGCTTGGACGATCTCGCGCGTCTTACGCTCTTGCTCGGTTACGAACATCGCGCAATCCTTTCGCCGTGTGGATCGAGCCGTCGCCAGCGGCAGAGGGTGCGGTAGGTGATCCCGGCCACGGCGGCGGAGGTATGGAGGGTGTTCCCGTTGCGAATGGCGTCAAGGAGCGTCTTTTGAACGGCGAGGCTCTTCCGCTTGTTCGGCGTGCCCTTGGGTTTCGCCATCGCCCCTCCCCGTCCGTCGTCCACGCGTCGCCCCTGCCTACTTAGTGTACAGGTGACACGATGTTACGTCAATCGGCGGCGGGGCGCTCAGCAGTACGCCCCATGGAGCAGCACCACCGCGCCGGGCCGGTCGAAGTACGTCTCATGCAGCGTGTAGGGCGCGTCGGCGTGGGGCCGCAGCCCGCGCGCCATGAGCGCCGCATCGAGCAGCGCGCGGGCCTCGTCCGGGTGGCGCGCCACGATCACGGCGGCCACGCCCACGGGATCGTGGCCGTCATGGTCGGTGCAGAAGTAGAGCAGGTGGCCGGGCGGGACTGGGGGTCTCATCGCCCCGCCTCCTGCGCCTCGATCGCGTCGGCCAAGGCCACCAATTCCGCCGCCATGGCGCGTGCAAACCCCGGCGACAGGAAAAAGTCCTGATCGAGATAGCCTCCGGGGCGGTCGTCACGGATGCCGATACAGATCCAGACCTCGCGATCGTCGCGATTGAGCAGCAGGTAGCCAGTCTCGTTATTGACACTCCACGCTTGATCGGCATCGTCCTCGACGTCGCAACGGTAGTCGCCCATCGGCGTGCTGTTACCCATCACCGCCCTCCTCCCCGTCCCCCGCCCCGGTCGCGGCGGCGCGGCGCGCGGCGAGGGCGGCGCGCCACGCGTCGATGCGACCCTCCAGGGCGGTGAGATCGTCGCCTTCCTTCTCGTTGTCGGCCTGGTAGCCCGCCAGCCACACCATCAGGCACTCCCCCAGCATGTCGCGCGCCTCATCCAGTGCCGCCGCGTCCGCCCGCTCGCGCGCCTGAGCGGCGGCGAGCGCGTCGAGGATGAGCGTGAGGTCCGCCCGCAGCGTCCCGTAGAGATCGCCGGACACCACCCATGGCTGCCCATCCGCGAAGGCCCGCAGCCGCGCCACGGCCCCGTCCGGCGCGGCCCCCGTCGTCTCACTGGCCATCGCTCAACCGCCTCATGCCGCGTTGCAGGGGCGACCGATGCGCCACCGCCAGCACCACCGCGACTTCCTGCGTGGTCGGCTCGCGCCCCAGAAGCGCCGCCATCCTGCCGCGAATCGGCGCGTCGTGCGGGATCGTCCGCTCTTCCAGGAGCGCCCGCGTTGCCTCGCGCGAGGTCCACCGCGGATCGGGGAAACGCGGCGTCTCGTCCGGCGCGTCCCCCGGCGGCGTGGTGGCGGGGTCATTTGGCATCGGTCGCCTCCTGCGCTCGTGTGAGCGCCCTTCGCGCCCCCGGACAGACCCCCCGGCCACAGTCCCGCCAAGTGCCCGCCTCGTCGCCGTGATACGCCTGATGGAGTATTTGGGCGAAATACGCCAGGTCCGCGATCAGCGCGTCGAGGGCCTCGCGCAGCCGCGCGATCTCCCCTGATTCGTCTGTCGCTCTCGCCATCATGCCCCCTCCGCTCCCGGCAGCGGATCGTCGTTGTCGTCGCCCCAGGTGAATAGCGCCGCGACGAACTCGATATGTGCGTCATCGAGGTTCAACCGAGCGCTGCCGCGATCGGTCGCCAACCGCCGCGTGCGCTCTACGTCATAGTTGGTCGGATCGACCTCATACGCATACGCCGCCACCGCCCAACGGATGAACGCGCGCTTGTACTCGTCCATTGCCTGCGTCAGTTCTGGCCGTATCTCGCCCATCGGTACCGCAGCCATGGCCCGCACCCCTCTCGCTACGCCGCCTCAACGCTTTCGAAAGTCAACCGCACCATACCGGCGCGTAGCTGCGGATTCCTGCTCCAGCGGATCTCGCCCCACACGATCTGGCGATCATTTGAAATCACGATGCCCTGGACGCCATCGCAACTCGATTTGAGCAGCGCGATGGCCCCGTCATCGTCGAGTCGCCGCGCCCCTTTCGGCAGGATGAACTCGACCGAGAGGCGCACCGGGCCGGTCGGCCAGCGCGGGCCGTCGCGGCTAGCGCACCGCGCGGCGAGCGCGGCTTCGTAGCGCGCGGCCATCGCGAGTTTTGCCCGCTCGTAGCGGTTGCGAGAGCCATTGGGGCTGAGGCGGTAACTCGGGGTACTCACCACGATCGTCAGTGCGCCCTGCGCCTCGCCAGCGCCCCCGTGCTGGCCGGTAGGCATTGCGGTGGTGTCACCGGCCATCGTCGCCCCCCTCCGCGATCAGCGCCCGCACGTACCACTCCTTGCCTCGCACGAACGGGTGCCGCTGGGCGTGGCATGTTGTGCAAAGCCAAACGACATCAAGCGGGCGCGAATAATCCTCGTGGTGCGCCTGGATGCCGCGCTCCGAACCGCCGCACCCGGAACACGCATCGGGCTTGGCAACATCCCCCGCCCTCACCGCCGCGTGCAGCCGCCGACGCGCCAGGACATGGCGCACGCGATCCGCTTCTGTGCGGGTACGATCGAAGAAGTGGCTCCTCGCCCCCGAAATCCTGGGTGCGCCCTTTTTCCCGTTCGCGGCGGCGTTTTCTTTTTTCAGACACCCGCAAGAACGAGTGCGTCCTTGGATTAAGTGCCGCGAGGGGACACGCTTGCGGGTGCCGCAAGCACACACGCACAGCCACATCAGACGGCCCTGTTTGTCCTGGCCGTGGGGTTCTCGTGCTTTCAGGCGACCGAACGTTTCACCCGCCAGTTGACGTCGTCTCATCGCGGTCCTCCCCCATCGTGATCAACTTTTCGACGTAATAGCGGGCCTTGCGATAGTCGATCAGCGCAGCGCCCTTGCGCCCGGCGCGCGAGAGATACTTCAGCGCGTTGCCGAGCAGGAAACCGCGCAACTCGTCGGGCGTCAGCTTCGCCCGCAGGTAATCGATCGTCTCGATCCCGCCCGCCGTGTAGTGATCCGGGCGGTCGATCTGCGCCGCCACCACCTCGGCTTGCGCCGGTGGTGCCCCGTCACGCGCGTTTGCGGTCGCGGTGTCTCGGCGTGCATCGTGGCCCTCCTCGCGCGTTAGGGGACCGCTGGCGGCGCAGGCGGTCGCCAGGGCGGCACCGAGGCGGGCGGCGGCCTCGGCGCGGGCCAGGGGGGTCACGAGGCACCCCACAATCGCTGTGCCCGCAACCACTGTTCCCGGCCTTCGGGCACCCACACGACATCGACGGCATCGGCCTCTTCGTCCAACACCACCCGGGCATACCCGGCGCAATACATCCGCAGCATCGTCTCGGTATCATGGCCGCGCTGCACTCCGGCACCGATCAAGACCGCCAATAACGTTCGCAGGATAGCGCTAATCTGATCGAAGTCTCGCGGCAGCGTCGCGTCCGCCTCACCCATCGCCCTGGCCCTCCCCCGCGTCGTCGCCCCACAGGCCCGGTCGCCCTGCCTCGGCTTGCCGCAACCCGGCAAGCACCCCTGGTGGCGCATCCCACGACCACAACCCGAGCGACCCGCGCGCGGGGATCGGCTCCGGCAGGGCCACGATGTCCCCGAGGAACCAGGCGTAGCGGCCCGGCGAGTAGTCGCCGAATGCCAGTTCGTTGCGACTCGGCGAGTAGCTATTGTCCACCTCCTCGACGGGTACGCAGTAGGCGAGGCGACACACGGCGATGACCGCCCCCAGCGGCAGGCCATCGTCCGGCGCGTGCAGGCCCAGCCCGGCCAGACGGAGTGCGCTGTGGCATGGTTCTTCCAAGCACAGGGCTTGCAAGCCGGGCGGGCCACCGACCGCACGCAGGCCCTTCGCCGCGTGGATCGCCAGCGGCCCGTGATAGGGCGTCCCCCAGGAGCGCGTCTCGATAGCTTTGGCCTTGATCGCCACCAGCGTGGCAAACGGTTGGGTCAAACTTAATGCCCGCATGGTCGCTCCTCCTCTAGCCCTCGCGCGTCAGCCGGTGTCGCCGCGCGGTCGCCGTCATCGCGCGCCTCCTCCTTGCTGTTTGCCGCTGCCGCCCCTAGCGGATCGTCGGCAGCCGTGTCGCCGTCGCCGGTCGTCGCCGCAGCTCATCCACGACACCCTCGTATTCGCCGAGCAGGCCGATGAACAGATCGTCGTGCGCCGGATCCTGTCGCCGCATGTCCAGCCCGTTCCAGAGGCGCGCGTAGAGCCGATCGCGGCGCGCGGCGAGGTCGGCGGTCGTCTCAGGCATCGTCCACCTCCGCTATCTCGGCGTCCCAGGGGTCGGTCGGCTCGCGGCGATACGCGACCGGCCCGCTCGCGTTGTACCGCCCGGTCAGCGGGTCGTAGAACAACTCGACCATGCCCGGCATACCCGACTCGGGCTGGAAGCGCACCTTCTGGACGTAGACCTGGGTGGGTCGCCGGTCGTCGGACGATTCCCGGTGGACCACGATCCCCACGTCCGCCTTGTTGCGCCACATCGAGCCGCCGGAGATGTCGTAGAGGGTCGGCACGGGGTAGGCCCCCTCCACCTTCGCCAGGGTCCGGGGATGCGCCACGAGCCAGACATGCACCTTGTGCGCGCGGGCGAAGCGCTTGATGGCGATCAGGCTCTGCCCCAGGTACTCGTCCTCGCGCAGCCCTGGGGGGCGGCTGTGCTCCAATTCGTTCCAGGGATCGATCACCACGCCGGTCACGCCACGCCGACGGATCGCCACGCGCGCCAGTTCGAGGATGCGATCCAGCGCGTAGCCCCGCTCATCCTCGTCGGGCGGCAGGACGAAGGTCACGTACTCGTCGATCCACGCCCGCGCCTCGTCGCGTTCCGTGGCCGTCATCCGGGGGTGGGGGCCGCGCCGAAAGGGCTTACCGGTCGCGATCTGGAGGAGTTGCCCCAGGTGGCGCTCCAATGGCTGGTTCTCGGGCGAGCAGATCGCGAAGCGCCACCCGTGCGCCACGATCAGGTCGACCAGCAGCCAGTCCAGCCAGGCCGTCTTGCCCATGCCGGGGATCCCGGTCAGCACCGTCAGCGCCCCCGGCTTGACTTTGTAGAGCGCGGCCAGCGGCGCGCAGGTCGGCTCGACCCCCCCGGCCATGCCGTGGTCGTACAGGTCGGAGAGCCGGTCGGCCAGATCGTTGGGGGTGAAGAGTCCGGCCACCGGGACCGGGCGCGCCGCGTCGAGGCAGGCCGCGAGGGCCGGTGCGCCGTGCCTGACCAGGACCTCGTTGGCGTCCTTGCACCCCTCCGGCCAGGCGACGACGCGGCAGCGCGCCACCCCGATGCGGCGGATCAGCTCGTCTTGCAGGCCCCGGCCCGGCGCGTCGTTGTCCACCGCGATGATGTGATCGGCGATCCCCTCCAGGGTCGCGGCGGCGCTGTCGAGCGGGGCGAAATGGCCGGTCGGGTTGCGGGACTCGGGCGGCGGCGCGCCGTTCGGCATCGAGACGCAGGAGGTGAAGCCGACCACCGCGCAGGAGAGCTTGTCGATCTCCCCCTCGACCCAGACCAGCGGGCGGGCGGGATCGATATCGTCGAGGCCGTAGAGCAGCAATTCGGCGTCCTTCTCCATGCGGAAGTGCTTGGCCCCGTCCCGGTATTTCACGTTGATCACCGCGCCATCCCGGAAATACGGGAAGGCGATCGTCGCCACCTCGCGCCCTGCCTGCGGCATCCAGATCTGGCGCGATTCCAGGCGGTGCGCGTCGATCACCGCCGCCGTGAGGTGCCGATCGCCGGTCAGCCAGGCCCGCGCCCTGGCGTCGAGCGCGTCGGGATGCGACGGCGCGTAGGCGGGCCGGGCGAAGCGCCGGGGCTGCCGCACGCCGGGGATCGTGCCGTAGTCGTCCGCGCCCGTCTTCACGCCGCCACTCCAGCCGCAGTGCTTGCAATCCCAGGTCCCCTTGTCCGCGTTGACCGCCAGGCAGCGCTCGTGCGCCTTGCGCCGCGCGGCGCTGCACCGGGGGCAGGTGGTGCGGACCTCCCCCGTGGCACCGGGGGGCACGTCGATCCCGTGGTCCTCCAGCGTCGCCATCAGTCGTAGACCTGCCGCGCCCTGGCGACCTGGGGGTGGTTGTGGGGCAGGGCGCGCAGCGGGCTGGCCGGTTCGTCCTCCCAGCGGCGCTGGTTGAGCCAGGTCGAGGGCAGATTGATGTAGCGGCCCCCCTCCTGCTGCCACTCCGCCGCCTGCATCTTGCGGGCGATGGCGTCGAGCATCAGCGCCACGGTCGCCTCATCCGGCCTGTGCCGCTGCCACCACTTGACGGCCTCGGCTTTCGACTCGCGCCGGGGGTAGGCCCGCCAGAAGCGATCGAAGCGCCCCTGGTCCGCACGGGGCAGCGCGCCGCCAGCCAGCAGCCGGGGCGACGACATCGCCCCCTGGGGGGTAGGGGGGGACTCTTCCTCTTCTCTTCTCTTCTCTTCTCTTCTCTTCTCTTCTCTTCTACTAGGCGGTACCCCTCCCGTATCGCTCGATGGTGTATCGGCTAACGATACGGGAGGGGTAGGCGAATCCCCGTCGCTTTCCGGCGGTGCGGGCAGATTGCTCGGGGAGGGTTTGTCGATCCTTTGCCACTGGCGGAAGTTGGTGAAGACGAGATAGATCCGCCCGTCGGCCTCGTACCGCCGCACTTGGCGCATGGCCTGAAGGATCGCGGCCAGGTCGTCCTCCGTGTCGGCGATCGTCGTGTCGGCGTAGACGGTCGGCACGACCAGCCGCACCGCCGCCGCCGAGCCTTTGAGCCGCCCGTCGTCGTCGGCATTGGAGAACAGGCCGATGTAGAGGAGCTGCTGGCGGGGGGTCAACTCGGCCATCCCCTCGTCCTGCCAGATCGACGGATCGATCATGCGCTTGCGTGGCATCAGCGTCCCTCCTTGAGCATGGTCACGGTGGCGAGCGTCTGCCGCAGCGCCCGCAGGTAGGCCCCCCGGCGCTGCTGTCGGGCGCTGGCCCGGTCGGCGCGCGGCAGTTCGGCGGTGGCGTCGAGGGTGGCCGCGTAGTCCGCGCCGAGGGGCGCGAGGGCGTCCGCGATCTCCGCGTGGGTGCGGAGCCGGTCCAGGGCGGCGGCGGTGTCCCCAGTGGTGCGCCAGGAGCGGTCGCGGGTCGGGTCGGGCATCAGGACACCCCCAGGGGCAGGACGGCCTGCTGTAAGCGGCGCGCGGCGAGTTCACAAAACCGCTCCTCGACATCCACCCCGATGGCGCGAATCCCGGCGTCTTTGGCCGCGCGTAGCGTGGTTCCGCTGCCGCAAAAAGGATCGAGCACGGACATTGCGCCGCTGTCCCGTATAGCGCGGGCGGGCAGGCCGAGCGGGAACGGCGCGGGGTGTCCCGTCTCGTCATGCTCCATGCCCAGCCGCCACATGTCGCTGCGACCGGACGCCGCGTGGTCCCGCAATCGGAAGCCGGGCTTGGCGAACAGCAAGAGCCATTCGTATGCCGATGCGTAGCGGCGCAAGTTCACCCCGATCCCGGTGCCGCGATCCCAGGTGATGATCTGGCCCAATGTCAGCCCGCCGAAGTCGAGGCCGAGCGGCAGGCGCACCTTGCCGTGTTCCACGCGCGGACGGTGGTTGTAGTAGATCGCGCCGTCGTCGCCGACGACACGCCACAGGGCGGCGAGGACCGCGCGCTGCCACTCGTCGTACCGCTCCTGGGGCATGGCATCGTCGTGCGCGCCGTAACCGTCACGGAATCGCCCCGCCCGGCTATTCGCGCCCGGACGGTACATGCCGCGCCCGTTGCCGCCCGGCACGAGGCCCATGTTGTAAGGCGGGCTGGTCACAACCAGATCGACCGCCCCGACGGGCAGGAAAGGCAGCACGTCCTCGCACCTGCCGTGATAGATCGTGATCCGGCTATTCGTGTCCTGGTAATACGGGTTTATCGGCACGTTCGTACCTCCCCGTTTCGCGGTTGAAGCGAACGATGCCGTCGTTCAGCAACCCGACGAGCAAGGCGTCGTAGGAATTGTGAACATCGTTGTGGTGTGACTTGTCTCGGCATACATAGAGATTTTCTCGCGCATTGTCCGCTCGTATAGCGTTGACGTGATGCACGATTTCTTCGGGCGTTAGCGGACGGCCCAACGATGCCTCCATCGCAAGGAGATGTTCTGCTCGCCAACGCCCTTTGCCCACGACCACCTTGACGAGAACGTAGCCATCGTGACCGAGGCGCGTCTCGCCGAGCGGCATACGTTGACGTTTCGTGTTCCAGGCCCGCCGTTGAGCGTCGCCAATCTTGCGACGATACTCCGTCGTCCGGGGAAGTCCTCGCAAGTTGTGACCACTCACAAACTTGCGCCCCTCTGCCACTGCTTGTCCGCAACCGCACGCACACAACACCATGCCCATTCTCCTTACTATGGGACATAGTATAACATTTTCTAGTACGGTAATCCTGATCGTAGTAGGGGATCATGCGGCCCGCGCTTCCCGCGCCGCCGCGCAGCCCGCTCGCGCCCGCTCGTACAGGGGCTCGTCGTCCCAAGAGCTAGCGGTGTGACGTTTTCGTAGCCAACCATCGCCGTCGTAGTACAGCCCACGTGGCCACACGAAGGCGATCTCGTCCAACAACAACACAGGCAGGCGCGGCTGTAGTGCGGGGTCTGTGGTTGTCATGCCGCCCGCCCTTCCCGCCCCGCCGCGCAGCCCGCCGCGTCGGCGCAGCGCCAGCCGAACAGCCCGCGCACCAGCGCCTCGGCCAGCATGAGCCGGTCACACGCGCCGCAGGTCGCCCAGATCGGGCGCAGTCCCGTCGCGCGCACCAGCCTCGCGCCCCGCGCGGTCGCCACCACCGTCGGCGGCGGTGCGGGTTCCCGCTCCTCCGTCGCCGCCCCGGTCGTTGGATACCCGGCGGCGTCCTCCGCCCGCTGTCGCGCCCGGTACGCGCGCACCCGCTCCGCCATCGCCGCCCGCCGCTCCTGCTCGATCGCCATCGCTGTCATCATCCCCCCCTAGCCCGCATATCCAGCGGGCTTGCCCGCCAGCACGTCGCCCGGCGCGTCGGCCAGCGCCTCGCTGATGTCGGCTTCGTCGCCAGGGTGCGGTCGGTTGTGCCACGCCGCCTCGATCAGGTCGGTCGTGACCAGCATCGGCACCCGCGCCTTCCAGTCGCCCAGCGTGGACAGTCCGCCGTCGAGCGCGAAGAGCCGGTCGAGCGCCTGGCGTTGCTGCGCCTCCGGGTGCCGCTCGTTGAGGTAGGCCAGCAGCTGCTCGGCGCGCTCGGCCACGCTCGCGACGGGCGGCGTCGGCGCGTCGTCGGCGGCGGTGTCGTTCACCGCGCGTCGCACCTCCGGTGAGCGCATCAGGGCGGTGAGATCGGCAGCCTCGACGGGCGCGGCCTCCACCACCGCCGCCTCGATCGGGGCGACGCTGGCCTGTCGCGCGGCCTTGATCCGCGCCCAGTGTTCCATCGCGATCCCGCGCTGCGTCGCGGTCATGGCCGGGCGCGCGGCCTTGAGCCGGTGGGCGAGCGTCTGCCCCGCGAGGCCATCGGCGGCGTCGCGATCGAGGTCGCCGATGAACGCCACGAACGCCCGGTGCGGCATGCCCTCCGGCGGGGCGAGTTGCGCGGGCGGCACCTCCACCACCGTGACGGTGCCGCGTTGCTGGTCGCCATCCTGTGCCCAGTTGATCTCTTCGTGGACCGGCAGCGACACGTCGAAGGCGCGGCGGAGCGCCATGCATTCCGCGCGCACCAGGGCCATTTCCGGGCCGTATTGCTTGTTGCGCCCGGACTTCGCGTAGCGCCCCCAGAACGTGAAGGGGAGCCGCATATCCTTCCGCCAGATCGCCACCTTGGCGAGGTGGTGGGTCTCGTTCTCCTCTTGCGCCAGCACCTCGATCCCGTCGAGCATCCCCGAGCGGTGGGCCAAATTCCACAGCCCCTTGTGCGTGACGTACGGCTTCCCGTCCACGGGGATGAGATGCCCCAAGACCGGGTTGAAGCCGCTGGACTGCGCGACCATCATGATGGCGTCGATCTCCGCCTCCCCGACATTGCGCGCCACCATGCCGCGCAGCACGCGCCGCACCTCCAGCCAGTCCGTCTCGGTCTGCGCTGTCGCCAGCGTCTGCGGGCCGACCGTGGTCAGCGCCCGCTCCTGGCTCGTCATCGTTGGCCTCCCCGCGACTTCGCCGCTTTGTAGTAGCCTCCGGCGGCGTTGTAGGGCCTCCCGCGCGCCACCCAGGCCCGATAGTCCGCTTCGCGCAACGGTCGATACTGGCGGGGGGCGCTGCGTCCGGGGATGAGGTGCCACCGACCACGGAGCCAGTACATCCCTAGCATCGCGTCACCCCCGTGTCGTCGCCGAGCCAGCGCGAGCAGCGCGGCCCGTCCGGGTCGGGGTACAGCGAGGCGATATAGGCCGGGGACGCCTGTTCCGGGTGCGCTTCAAGCCAGTGCCACGCGGCGAGGATGTCCCGAACGATCCGGCGCTGCCCGGCGGCCCCGGTCATCAGCGCCCGCTCCTGGCTCGTCATCGCGCCACCTCGTAGAGCAGCAGCCACGCCCGCTCCCCGCCTTGCAGATAGACACCCGAGACCCCGACTCCGGGCACCGCCAACCACATCGGCCCGGTCAGTGGGATCGCCTCCGGCGCGAGCGAGGCGGAGACGAAGCGCACGCCCATGTCGTCGCACATCTCGCGCAGTTCTTGTCGGTCCTCGTCGTCCCCGTCCGTCCATGACGCCCACATGACGTGCGCGTGCCGGTCGCCCCGGCAGTAGGCGTTGCAGCCAAGCGCGGCATGCCGCGCCTCTAGCGGCGAGCGCGTCGTCAGCATCGCGTCACCCCCGTGTCGTCGCCGAGCCAGCGCGAGCAGCGCGGCCCGTCCGGGTCGGGGTACAGCGAGGCGATATAGGCCGGGGACGCCTGTTCCGGGTGCGCTTCAAGCCAGTGCCACGC
>JAABUN010001627.1_pt1 | contig 47718 bp, 46 predicted proteins | sample 5559311 | NCBI WGS metagenome assembly JAABUN01 (sample SAMN10711877, study PRJNA513370) | rock metagenome | isolation source: Antarctica rocks | place: Antarctica: Victoria Land, Siegfried Peak sud
GTACAAGGAGAGCCATCAGCGGTCGAAGTACCAACGCCAGGAGCAGAATCGGCACTCTACACTAGAGCGCCGCGCACCGAAACAACGCTACTTTGCGGCTGGTGACAGCTTCCGTCACTCACCCCCCGGTAGCGGCGCAGGACGCCGAGGGCCTGGGCGAAGCGGGCGGCGGTGCGGTCGGCCTCCTCCTGGCTCTGGATGCGCGCGTTGAGGCCGGTGCAGGCCAGCGCCCGCCCCACCCGCCCGTCGGTCGTCACGTAGTGGTCCTCCTCGGCGTGGAGGAGGGGCAGCAGGTCGGCGGCGGACCCGCGCAGGGGGTTACGCATCGGGCAGATCCTCCTCGGCCGCGTGGCCGTCGTAGAGCGCGAAGGTCAGCGGGCCGCGGCGGGCCGGGCCGGGGACCCGCTCGCGCGGGGTGGCGAGGGTGTGCCACAGCCGCCGCGGCCACTCCAGGAGCCGCCCCCCGCCCGCGCCGGCGTAGGAGAGCCCCAGGGGCAGCCCGCCGAGGAAGACCCCGGCCGAGAGCCGGAGCCGGGTCGGCAGGAAGCCGAGCTGGAGGCAGCCCCAGAAGACGACGAGGGCGAGGAGGGCCAGGAGCCACTGGCCCGGCGTCAGCCCCAGCAGGCGCGTGGGGGCGTCGAGGTGGCGGTAGGTGCGGCGGAGCGTGCGCGCCACGGATCCCTCCTCACTTCGCGAAGTTCTGCGCGGTGGCGTAGATGGTGGTGACGATGTAGGGGCCGAAGCCGACGAGGCAGACCCCGCCCAGGATCTCCAGGGCGCGCATCACGCCGCGGCTGTTCCCGGCGATCCACATGATCGCGGCGACGACGAGGGACAGGAGCGCCACCGGGATCGCCAGCGGCAGGACGAGGTCGGTGTACAGCTTCTCCACGAAGCCGGCGAACTGCCCGGCGGCGGCGGGGTAGACGAGCGCGGTCGCGGTCATGTGGGTCCTCCTTGCCCCTGTCGGGGCGCTTCAAGCGTCGGCCAGTCGCCCCAACACGGCGACCAGCAGCTGCTTGGCGGCGCGACGGTAGGTGGCCGGCAGCGCCTCGATCGTCAGGGTGCCGTCGTCGAGCATCCGCCGCAGGGCGGGCGCGTAGGGCAGCGCGACCGTGGCGTTCAGCCCGCCCGCGGCCGCGCGGATCTTCGCCGGGTCGAGCGCGTCGCCCCGCCCGGTGTGCCCCTGGCCGTTGACGACGAGCGTGATGTCGTCGAGGGCGCGGGCGCGCACCTCGGCCCGGGCGCTCTCGGCCAGCACCCCGCGGTAGTCGCGCTCGTAGCGGCTCGACGCCAGGTACTCGACCGCGCCGAGGGTCATCCGCATCGTGGCCTGCTCGGGCCAGCCGACCACGACCAGGTGGTCGGAGTTGCGGATCGCGTACTGATTCAGCACCTGCGTGAAGCTGGTGCCGCAGTCGAGGACCAGGACGCCGTAGTGGACCGAGAGGAGCCGCAGCACCCGGTCGTAGTCGCGCGGGGCGAGCCGGGCCATCACCTCGGGGTCCTTGGGGACGGTCAGCACCGGGAGCCGCCCGAACATCGTCTGGTAGCCCTGGAGCATCCCGATCCCGGCGCGGTCGATCGCGGTGTAGTCGCGCAGGACGTCGACGACGGTGCGGGTGCTCGGCCGGCCGAGCAGCTCCGCGAGGGTGCCCCAGTCGGGGTTGACCTCGCAGAGGACCGGGCGCGCGGAGGGGTACTGCGCCAGCACCAGGCCGAGGAGGAGCGCGGTCGTGCTCTTCCCGGCACCCCCCTTCGGGCCGATGACGCCGACGATGTGCGGCCGGGTGGCGATCCGCTGCAAGAGCGCCTCGATCCGCGCGTCGTGCTCGGCCTCGATCTTGCCCGGTCGGGTCGCCTCGCGGACGAGGCGCCGGGCGCGCAGGTGCCAGGGGACGACCGGCACGGGCGTCCGACGACGAAGATCGGGGAACGCGTCGACGAGCGGCGAGGGCGCGGCGACCGGCGCGGCCCCCAGCCCGCTGCCGACGATCGGGGCCGCCGGGTCGGCTTCCCCCGGCACCAGCCGACCGGGGGCGAAGACGACCCGCTCCTCCCCGGCCTCTACCGGGGTATCCTCGCCTCCCTCGTCGCCCCGACACTCGCTCGCAGCGCCAATGGCCTGGCGGGTGAGGATTGCCGTTTCCATGTCCGGGATCGCGGCCGACCCACTCTCGCGCCTTTTAATAAGGCGATCGGCACCGTGCGGGCTGAGCGCAGACACCGACGGAAACTCATCGTCCTCATCGTCGCGGAACGGGTCGAACTGCTCGTTGGGTGGCCGCGCTGCACCACGCTGGACGACGACATCCTGCTCCTTGACCGGCACCGTCACCGGCGCTGTGGCAGGGGCGAACCTGCCCTTGACCCGCACGCGGGTCTGGCCCTTCTTCTTCTCCCCGAGGGGCAGTTCAGCCTCGCCATCGCCGGGGCGCTCGCTGTAGTTGCCCGGCACAGGGTCCATACACACCTCCTGAATCACTCACCCCACCTCGCTAGTCGCCAACCCATAACAGGCTGCTGCGGTGGGGGTAAGCCCCCGCGCCCTAGACGGGACGCGGGGGCCAGCCGGTTAGGTCGGGGGCTGCCAGGAAGGAGCTTAGCGTCAGGGGTAGGGGGTAGTGCTACTGCTCATGGAGATATTTTTGGCTACCCCCTAGGGGTATGTGGCCCTCACCAGCCGTCATCCCCCCGTCGATCTGGGTATGAACCTTGCTCTGTTGAGGGGTATACTGGCCTACGCATGGTGTAAGTACGCTGGCGATACCTTCTCGGAGGCTCGGATGGATCATCCGCTCGGCTACCTGCCGCGCCCCTTCGCGCGGACATACAGCAGCCCCGATCATGGGCCGATCGACCCAGCTCTGGTTCGCCACTGGCTGACGTGGAGGGGGCTAAACTGGTCGCTCTGGCTGCCGGTGCTGGTGTTCCTGCTCTATGTACCCCGCTACCCCCTCGCCCTGCACACGCTCGCTGTCGCAACCGGAGTAGGGGTCGGCCTCGGCAACGCCCTGCTAGCCTGGCTGCTGCGTCGGCCGATTGGCGAGGGGCAACTTGAGCGGGCCTCAATCCTCACGCAAATCCTGGGCTGGACGGTGGCGGCTAGTAGCCTCGCCGTGTTCATCCGCTACCCATCCACCATCGAACCGGCCGTCCTGCTCATCGAGGTAGTGGCGGTGGGGCTGTCGTCGCACCAGGGATTGCGCGGCTACCTCGGGGCTGTACTCGGAGCAGCGGCGCTCCTAATCATCTCTACGTGGGCGAAGTGGCGATTGGGAGTCTTGGACAGCACTGCGGCGCGCGATGCGCTGCTAAGCTGGGGCGTGATCCTCGCGACGACGGCGGCGTTCGTCGGGGCGTTGGTCTGGGTAGCGCAAGAGTGGCGTCGACGGGAGTTACAGCGGCTGGCCGACCAGCAGGCCGAGCAGGAGATCGCCCGCCGGCAGGCCGACATCGGGCTTACCGAGCGGGAGCGAGAGGTATTGACGCTGCTGGCCGACGAGGACCTGGAGTTGCCGACCATCGCCACCCGGATCTTCATCACCCACGGCACCGCCAAGGTCCACGTCCGCAACATCCGTCGGAAGCTCGGCATCAAGAGTGGCGGGCGTGAGCGGATCGTGGCCGTGGCGCGCGAGCGCGGGTTGCTGCCACCGGAAGAGGCGATTTTCATCGGCGAGATCAGCGCCGAGGCCCCGCCCCCGCTGACGCTCGCAACTGTGCCGACGGGTAGAACGTCCCCTGCCAGCGGATCCCCCCGGCCCGCAGCGTCCGCACGCAGGAGCGCGTGAGGCGTAGCAGAAAAGTGGCGCGGCCGGCGGGGGCGCGAGGGTGCCGCCCTAGGCTGACCCCCATCTGGCGATTCGCTGCGGCGACATTGCCGGTATGGAGGCCGATGGTGCCGAAGCAAGAGCCAGCGTGCCCGCCCCGGCGGGGATCACAAGGAGGAGGCCAGACAGCGATGCCCGGCGACGTGCCGCCGAACAATCCGCTCGCCCATCTCCTCGGCTTCGCGCGCACGGCGATCTGGATGTTGGCCTTCAACTGCCTCCAAAACCTCGCGCTGGCACCGCGCGCCGCCGTCGGTGCCAGCGTCGTCGGCCGGCCGCGCCTCTCCGTCCTGGTGCCGGCGCGCGACGAGGCGGCTAACATCGCCACGTGCGTGCGCGGCCTCCTCGCGCAGACCTACCCCGCCGACGAGATCCTGGTCCTCGACGATCGCTCGACCGACGGCACTGCCGCGATCGTGCAGGCCCTCGCCGCCGAGCCGGGGGGCGAGACCCTGCGGCTCGTGCCGGGGGACGAGCGGCCTGCGGGCTGGAACGGCAAGAACTGGGCCTGCCACCAGCTGGGCGAGGCGGCGCGCGGCGACTGGCTGCTGTTCACCGACGCCGACACCAGCCATGGCCCCGACAGCCTCGCCGCGGCGCTCGCGCTGGCGCGTCGGCACGACGCCGATTTCGTCTCGCTGCTCCCGCGCCAGGTGCTCGGGTCCCTCGGCGAGCGCCTGCTGGTCCCCCAGCTCCCCCTGGTCATCTACGCCTTCCTGCCGATCGCGCTGGTCCCGCGCAAGGGGCGCTGGGCCAGGGCCTTCGCCGGTGCCTTCGGCCCCTACCTCCTCTTCCGCCGCGCGTGGTACGAGGCGCTGGGCGGCTTCGCGTCGGTCAAGGGGTTGTTCAGCGAGGATATGCAGCTCGCCGTCGCCACGAAGCGCCGCGGCGGCCGGCTCGTCCTCGCCGACGGCGCCGCAGTCGTGGCCTGCCGGATGTACGGCGGCTTCGCCGACGCTTGGGGCGGCATGGCGCGCAACGCCCTCCCCGGTGCCCTGGGATCGGGGGCGGTCTACTGGCCCTTCGTGCTGGCCTGGGCCGCCCTCTTCGCGCTGCCGCCGGCGACCGTGATCGCCCTGGCCGCGCGATGCCTCGCCGGTCGGCGATCGGCCCCCCCACCGCTGGCCCGCCTCGCCCTAGGCGCGATGGGGGGCCAGCTGGCCCTACGCCTAGCGGTCGGCTATCGCCACCACTGGCCGATGAGAGACGTCGCCCTGCAACCACTCGGTGCCGTGCTGATGCTCGGGGTATTCGTCGATTCCTGGCGCCGTCATCGCACCGGTGCCATCACCTGGCGGGGCCGTCGTTATCCCGGCAGGACGACGCCGTGATTGCCGAGTTTCGCCGGCGCACGAAGGCGGCCGGGGTCGACCAACAACAGGTAAACGCGAAAGCGCGCGAACCCGAGGCCGACGGGGGAATTTTGACGCATCATGGCCGGGTGAGAAAAAGGGAGAAAACCGAATAGCGGGGGCACGCCTCGTCTCAAGGGGTGCGACGTTGGCGTGCAGTCAGCGTGACAGAAAAACGCTATGGGGGAGCTTATGCCGAACTCGACGAGTAGGGTGCTATTGCTTATCATCTGCTCGAATACCAAGACGCGAGAGGGTGAGTCCGCTCACGCACCTGCGGGCGGGCTTACGCTCGGTGTCCTCAATGGTCAGCCCGCCGATCAACTCTTCGCCAACCGCGAGAGGATCCGCACGCTGGTAAAAGACGACTCACAGCTGAGTCGCATACCTTATAACAAGTCCCTCAGCTCCGGGCCGGACTTCACCCTGCGGGGGGGAAAAGCAGCGGGGTTGTACCTGCCCGCCGCCCGGCGTTATCGCGGCAGATTCTATGAGAAGCTGGACCCCGACGGGGCCTCGCTCTTGATGTCGTCGAAGCACCACGTCCTGATTGTCTCAGGACTGTACGGGCTTCTCACGCCCAACGAGCAAATCCAATGCTACAGTTGCAACGTGAACGACCGCGACGAGATTGCGCGATGGTGGACCGAGGGCGACAATCTTAGTCGTGCGCTCGTGTCCTACATGAAGAAGTTCGACATCCGGAAAGTCTTCGACTTCATGGCCGTGAATGCGTATCGTCGACTCATCAACTGGCAAGTAATTCGGCATGAGACTAGTGCAGATGTGCTCCACGCCTTCAGCAACCAGCTAGTAGGTGACGCGCTGCTCTTCCCGTTCGGCGTGGTGGCTAAGAGCTTCCTGGGGGCACCCGAGAACGAACTCGTCAGCAAGCAGCCCGGCGACTACGAGAAGGTGCCCGAGTACGGGGTCGAAGTTGAATTCGAGCGTGGCATAGAGCCGCAGTCACTACATCTCCGCCGCGAGCCAGAACCGCCGTCTGCGCCCGTGATAGGGACGCTCACGCCGGAGGATCTGATAGTACGCATGCGGCTGAATTTGGGGCTGATGGTGGATAAGCTCTCGCACTTGCGTGGGCAGGACGATAAGTTTCCGCAGCGGGTCGATGCGCTGGTCGAGCGACATGTTGTGCCTGGTGATTGCGGCAAGGGTATGAAGACGATCAACGCGTGGCGGAACCTTGTGTTGCACGAGTACACCACGATTCCCGCGCTCGAGTGGCAAGAACTCAAGGATGACTACGCCAGGATAGATCAGTGGTCACGAGCGCAGCCCAACCTCGCGGAGCTGCCGCTGCGGCCCATTCATCCGTGAACTGCCTCTATCGAACTACCAGGCATGGTGTGATTGTCGTGGCAGGGCTACACACCCCTTCGTGCTACGTGGTAGCAAGCACCAGGGAGTACCAGTCCGAGTCGGGTGCCACATGTTGCCAATACAGGGTGTAGTCCCCAAACCCCGCCATGGCCTACCGGGTCTCCCGCAAAGTTGGTGCTTCAGGTTCTGACGTAGGGACGGCACCCGCGGAAACGGCCGAATGCGGGTCTAGCCGCGCCGATTCTCGGCCGTTTCCGGTCCGCTCTCCCCACCGTCCAGGCGATTTTCAGCCGAAGCACCAACTTTGCGGGAGACCCGGGAACTCATGGCGAGGTTTGTTGTCGCCTTTCGATGATCTGATTTTCGGCCTTCTCTACGCGACGGAGCGGCGTGTTGGCCGTTGACGAGAAGCGTGCTACGGCTGGCAGCGGCCAGGGCATTTCTGCCCGTGTCAACGCGCAACACGGGCGGAAGGCGATCATCGAAAGGCGGCAAGAGCCCCGATGTTGTGGCGAGGCGTCCCCTTCGAGTCGGCACAGTGCCTCGCATGCATCGCCGCCGTCCTTCCGCCCGCCGGGTCGCCGACTCTCGCCGTAGCCGATCCAGCAGTTGTTCGGCAGATAGGCCACGCTCGGCGTGCGCTCGTTGTGCCAGGTGGCCCACGCGTAGCCGTTGGCCTCCTTCGGCAGTAGCTGCTGCACATCGTGCGTCGTACCAAGTGATCGCCTCCTTCGCAGTCACCGCGAAGCAGGAGGGTGATCGACAGATCGTCGCGCCGCAGCGCCGGGGGGGGCGACTCCGTCACCCAGCCCGTCGGGGTCAGCATCGCGAGGGTCAGCGCCGCCGCCGCGCGACCGATCAGCCAGGCCGACGCGTTCGCGAACTCGGCCAGCTTGCACCCGGCCCCCTCCGGTTGGTAAAGGACGACCGGCAGGCGCACCGCCTGGCCCCGGTCCTCCGGCCCCAGCCCCAGCGTCGGTCAGAACTCGTTGAAGCGCGCGAGCGCCGACGCCCGCTTGACGGCCGTGGCCCACGCACCTCCCGGATCGAGTGGTGCGCGACCGACTGTCCTACGAGCCTGTGGGGCGGGTTCGCAGACCCTCGTACCCCCTTGAAATCGGTGGTTTGCGATCCTCTTATTCATTTAGTTCTCTATTCCCTATAGGGTATCTATTCTTTAACTAGGATCCTGGACTGTGGAAAACTGAAAGCTGGACTGTGTATAGCAGGATCTTGGACTATAAGGTCTGGGATGTTGGACTGTGGATAACCGATTATCCACAGTCCAAGAATCCGACCATACGTGGTCGGAATCCCGACCATGACCTCGATGGCTTGTCCACAGGTCCAGGATTCTGACCATGCTCAGTCGGAATCCCGACCGTCCTCCTCGCCAGGGGTGGTCTCGGGATCGGCCAGGTAGGTCTCGGCATAGAGCCATTCGACGCGTATGCGTCGCAGTCGGCCTTGCTCGTACCTATGCTCCCAGCGACCGAGGAGGTAGATCGTCGGCTTGGTCTGCCGGTAGCGCTCGATGATCTGCCGCTCCTCCAGCCGCTTGAGGTCGCCGATGACCGTCGAGCGACCGCGATTGTCCTGGAAGTGGCCGACGATCTTATCGATCGTAACGGAGCACGCCAGGAAGCCCTCTTTGTATAGGTTGTGTAGGCCGAGGCGCGAACCCGACTCCGCGCGCCAGATGTAGCGGCAGAGGATCGCCCAGGTGGCGAACTCCGGGCTGGCCATGAACTCGCACCAGAGGGGCGAGGAGTCGATCGCGGAGAAGTGAATCGGGATGAATTGCCCGTGTCCGTCGCTCACAAAAGAAGCTCCCCCGGTTGACCGAGAGGAGCGCGCCCACTACAATAGCCACGAGCGGGTGGCGGTGAGCTAGCTCCTCTCCGTCAACCATCAAATGGTCTGGGTCGGGGGCTGCCAAACCTTCCCGGCCCTTTCCATTTCCTATTTACTTGTCTACAACACGATAGCACGTAAGCCAGACGCTGACTAGCCCTGCGGATTCGGCTGTGCCAATCGCACCTCGGCCAGACGCAGCGCCTCGGCCAGCTCCCCTTCATCCAGGTGTTCGGGCGTTCGCCCGCCGCTCCGTTTCCCGCCGGGTCCGAACTCCCGGTAGCTCATGTGGTATTGCCAGCCGCGCGTTTCGTTGATGTGTCGCGCCCAGTCTGCCATCGACCGGTCGGCCAACTCCTCCCGCACCGTCGGCGGTGCATCCTCCTCCCACGCGATACTCCACATCGCCGAGATCACGATCGCCACCTCCTCGACGATCTGCGCCCTGGGGATCCGGGCGTCATCGAGCGGCTCCCCCTGCTCGCCGTGCGGCAGTACCGGGGTGGAGTGCCGCCTCCACTTCCACCAACCCATGCTCTCCCCCCATACCTCACCGGAGGTATATCCTCCACGCTTTCACGCCTCTTCAGGGCATGGTTTACGCATGCTGCTCGTGCCAGTGGCAGGGTTATTATCGAGCAACGACGCGAATACCGCGACCACGGCTAAAAACCCCTCCCATCAGGTCCGCCGTTTCCTGCCACCTGTTGGTGAAACATGTGTATAGGAGGTCATGAGGGGGCGCGTGGTGGATCGTCTGGCTGATCGGGAACAATAGCGCGGATGACGGGAGGGTGCAGCTGGGCTATCACCTCTACGTGTACTGGCCCTGGCAGTTCGATGACTATATCCTCGGCCTGCTCCATCTCGCCCGGCCCCGCGAGTGGTGGGGCAACCGCTACGAGGAGCTGGAGTTCGTCTGGAAGGGTCGGGGCGCGAGCTGGTTGATGCTGCTGACCCCCCTGCATCCGCCGGTCCTGGCCACGGGCGGCATGTTCCTCGTCAACCTCATTCGACACGGGCGAGCGAACGTCCGGCGCGCGCTCGCAGAGGGGATGCTGCGATGACGGCGCGGCATGAGATCGATCTCACCGCGACGCCTTCGCGCAGACGATCCCCGCGCGTGGCGATCGTCTTCCTCCCGGTGACCCTCGGGGTGCTACTCGTCGGGTGGGTCGGCTGGGAACTGTGCGTGGCCCTCGCGCGCACCCTTACCAGGCGACTGCTCGCGTGCGAGGCGCTGGTCTGCGGCGGCTGGTTCGTCTTCCTCTTCTGGGCACACCAGATCTCCTACCCCGGCGTGCGCCGCTCTTTCTGGCAGATGACGGGCTACACCGAGTCCGCCGGTCGCCATCTCCTCTTCACGCTCGGCCACTTCCTACCGATCGACTCCTGGCCCGACGCCTGGTCCGGCTGGTTCCGCGAGGGGCTGCGTGAGATGACGCTGCGCATCACCTGGTCGCAGATGCTCGGCGCACTCCTGCCGATGGCGCTGCTCTTTGCCCTGGCGTTCGTCATCCAGGCCTGCCGCCAGCTGCGCGCTGCGCTCAACCCGAATCCGGAGGCGCGACCATGAGCGACAAATATCTCCCGGCGACGGTCGTGGCTGCCGCCCTGCCGAAACTCCAGGAGGCCGTCTCGCTCGGCGATCCGACCGCCTTCGAGGCCATCAAGCAGTGGGGCTTCGAGAGCATCGCCCGCGTCTATGACCCCGACCCGATCTTCCGGCCCCACCACTACATCCTGAAAAAGCGCGCCGAGACGGAGTGGCGGCGCATGCTGGAGGCACACGAGCGGCGGCTGAAGGAAATCCTCGTGAGGCGGGCGGAGGAGGCCTGGGACAAGGATCTGGGCCACCGCATCGACGACCGGACCCACCAAGCGACGGAAACCCGCCGTCGCGACGGGGCGAGCTGGGACAAGGAGCAGGGCATCGACACGTACCAGCGGACGACCGCCTTCGGGACCGACGAGTGGATCAGGGAGGCGCGGGCGATGGCGGCGATCAACCGCCAGTCGCTCGACGCCGCCCCGCCCCAGAAGAATGACATGGATACCGTGCGGGAGATCCAGGCCGAGATCGCCGCTATCGAGCGCGACAGCTCGCTCACCAGCGAGTCGAAGCATCGCCGCACCCAGGCGCTCAACAAGAGCATCGAGACGATCCTCGGGCGGCAGCGCTGAGATGGCGACCATCGCGCTCGGCCGCTACGCCGACACCCGCTACCCCTGCGAGCGCGACGTCGAGGGCGACCTGCGCAAGGCGATCTACGCCATCGGCACGCAGGGCACCGGCAAATCGACCCTCCTGGCCAACCTGGCGGAGCGGTTCGCGGGGGCCGGGGAGGGCGTGCTGGTCATCGACACCAAGGGCGAGCTGGCCGAGGACATCGCCGCGCGCACCGGCCACCCGGAGCGGCTGGTCTACGTGGCCCCCGGCATCGCCGACTACCCCTCCGGCAAGCGGACCTGGACCCTCAACCCGCTGGAGTTCGACCGGGGCAACGAGGCGCTGGAGGACATCGCGGTCGCCAACCTGCTGTCCCTCTTCGAGCGGATGGGCCTGGCGCGGCTCGACACGATGACCCAGGTCCGCGCGCTGCTGGAGAACGGGGCCTACCTGTCGTTCGGCTCGCCGGAGGCCTCGCTGCGCGGCCTGTTGCGGCTCTTCTACGACGGCGACGCGCGGCGGGAACTCCTGCTCAACCCCGCGCTCGGCGAGACGGTGCGCGACTACTGGCAGAACTTCGCGGGGCTGACCGAGAAGCAGCGCGGGGATCGGGTCGCGCCGACCGTGGCGCGCGTCAACGGGCTGCTGACCGCCAAGGTCCTGGGGCGGCTGCTGTCCCACCCGGTCTCGACGGTCCGGCTGGCCGAGTGGCTCGACGCGGGCAAGCTGGTCGTCTGCAACCTCGGCAAGGGGGTCGCGCCGAAGAACGCCCTGCTGCTCGGCAACCTCTTCGTCGCCCACCTGATCAATCAGACCTACGCCCGGCCGATCCAGGAGGGCCGCGTCTGGCGGGCGATCGTGGACGAGTTCCACGAGATCGGCGACGGGCGGATGTTCGCCGACCTCATCACCCAGGGGCGCAAATACCGGGTCTTCCCGGTGCTGGCCCACCAGAACCTCTCGCAGCTCGGCGACGAGGTCGCCAACGCGGTCAGCCAGTGCCCGGTCCGCTTCTTCCTCAAAGTCTCGGCCGAGGACCGGCCGGTCATCCGCAGGCTCTTCGGCGACGAGACGGCGGCGGGCCTCAGCACCATCCCGACGCGCCACGCCCGGGTCCACCTCTCCGACGGGGTCGAGGGCTTCTACCACCAGGAGTTCTTGCAGCTCCCCGGCTGGTGGGCTGAGCGCGACGACGCGCAGCTGGCGGCGGCGGTGGGCGCGGCCGACGACATCCGTTACACCCTGCCCGTGGGCGCGCCCGAAGCCCCGCGTCAGCGGTCGCAGGGGGTCAAACACACGAGCGACGCCGCGCCGCTCGTCGCGCCCGCTGTGGCAATCGAGGAGGAGCTGACGCATGGCGAACCCGCCGGAAGCGGCCCCGAACCCCTCATCGACGAGTTCGACGCGACGCCGGGCGCGCATCGTCCCCCGCCCCGACGCGCCCGACGCGTGGCCCCTCAAGCACGTCGCGCGCGGCCTGGAGATCCTGACGGCGCTGGACCGGCACGGCTTCTTGACGAATGGCCAGATCGCTGAGCTGCTCTACGCGGACGCGCCCAATTCCCTCGGGGAGGCGCGCAGCGCGCGGGCCGCGCACGAGGCGGCCAACCGCGCCCTGCGCCAGCTCTGGGACAGCAAATACCTGGCGCGGCAGCGGGTCGTGCTAACCTCGCGCCAGGGTCTCCCCTACCTGCACTTCGTCAACGTCCTCACCGCGAGCGGGATCGCGGCGGTCGCGGAGTATTACCGGGAGATGGAGGGTCGGCAGGGGCCGCGCACCGTCGAGCCGCCGCAGCTCCACCAGCAGCAGCTCGAGCACGCGATCGCCGTGAACGATCTGTACGTCCTCTTCGCGCGGGCCGCGCGGCGGCAAGACCTCACCTTCGCCCTCTGGCGTGACGATCGTCAGCTGACCGCCCTGAACCGGGAGGGGCGGACGAGTTTCCTGTCGATCCCGGACGCCTTCTTCGGCCTGCAACGGGACGACGGCCCCCGTCGTCTCTTCTTCCTGGAGCTCGATCTGGGCACCGAGTCCGTCTTCGGGGTCGTGCCGGGGCGCAACACCTGGCGCGCGAAGATCGAGCGGCACGAGCAATACTTCAAGCAGCGCTTCCGCAACGAGGCCATCTTCGCGGGACTCCCTTTCCCCGTCGTGCTCTGCGTCACCGACGGCACCGGGCGCATGGCCAACCTGATCGCGGCGACGGCGGAGGCCGGGGCCACGCCGGGGCGCTACTGGTTCACGACCCGCGACCAGCTCGCCAACGTCTGGGGCGCGATCTGGGGCGGGCCGGAGGGGCAGAGCGGACTATCGCTGCTGTCTCTGCTGGGATCAGTACTGGCCGACTCGGGGGGATGATAGGGTTATTCGATTGACAAGAGGGGGATAATAGACGCACAAGCGCGCACCTTTTTCCCTCGGTCGTCGGGGTAAAAGTCGCAGGGTGTGGGCGCAAGGAAGGGAGGGGCTGATGAGCCGCTGGGATCGTCTCGGTCGCACGCAACGCCGACTGAGCGCGTTGATAATTCTCCTCGTCGTCCTCGGTGTCGTCGTCCTCGGTATCGTCCACGTCCGCCCGTCGGTGGCGAGCGCCCCGCTCGCGCTGTCGGGTATCGGCTGTTTCCTCGATTTGCGGGTGGCACCTACGACCGCCGCGCCGACCGTGGCCCAGGTGCAGGCCGAAACGAGCGCGCGCAAGTATGCCGTCTCGCCGGGTGGCCAGACGCTGGGCCAGCCGGGCGCACTGTTGGACGCGCAGGTGGTGACCGTCGTCGCGAGCGGTCTACGGCACGACGACCACGATTCCCTGGCCGGCCAGGATGTGTGGCTGCTCCACTTTGCCTTCATCCCGGCGCATGGGTCACAAGACCTGCCGGTGACCGGCGGGCAGCCGCTGCGCTGGCAGCACTACGCGATCGTCGATGCGCAGACGGGGATGGCTGTCACGAGTTGCTCCAGCCCGTTGCCGGTAATCCCGGGCCAATAGGTGCGCGACCACAGGGCTCCCGATCTATCCGGGAGCCCTTTTCTTGTACCCGGCCACGAGGCGGGGCGATCGCGATGAGCCACGGTGGTGCTCCGACGCTGGTGTGTTAGACCCTGCGTTGCGCGCTGTGTCGCCCCGATTCCTTCGTCTCTCGGCACATACCCTACTCGCCTCACCCCGCACGCTTCGCTCGCCTGGTACCCCCAACCCCCCATGCTCCCTCATCGCTCAGGGTTCCTCGAATCGGGGACGACCGCGTACTCGGACCGCTGGCGCGGTGCTCGCTCGTTCTTCCGCGCTCGTCCTCCGGACGACGCTCCTTCGCGAGCTGCGCCATCGGACGTGAAGTGAAAAAAGTGAAAAATCAGATGCATCACGCATCCCTGACCATCCGGCGGATGGTGCTGCTCAGTCGCCGGTCGGTCGCGACGGGTTGTTAGCTGAGCTGCTCGGCCAGCGCGACGATGATCCCGGCCGGGCCGCGCACGTAGCAGAGCCGGTAGCTGTCCTGGTACTGCGCCACCTCGCCGACCAGTTCAGCGCCGTGGGCGCGCAGGCCAGCGACGGCGGCGTCGATGTCGTCCACAGCGAACATGATGCTCCGCAGACCCAGCGTGTTTCCTAGCGCGTTCGTCGGCTCGGCGCTGATCGCCGCCGGGTGATGGAACTTCGTCAGCTCGAGCCGACTGTGTCCGTCCGGGGTCCGCAGCATTGCGATATCGACGCGGACGCCGACGAGTCCGTTGACGCGATCAACCCAGTTCCCCTCGATCGGTGCTTTGCCTTCTACTTCCATACCGAGTTCGACAAAGAACGCCATCGCCGCCTCGAGGTCGTCGACGACGATGCTCACGTGGTCCATCCGTTGAATCTTCATGGTAGTTCTCCTTCATGTATGCTCAAATGTCTGCGCCGGGCGTGTTACCAGCTCCCCGCATCGAAGCCCCTGCACCTTCGCCAGGAGCCCCCTATTTCTTCGGAAGGTAAAGTTCTGCACCCGAGCTGTCCGGCGCGTTCCTGAGACGATTGTAGGCCCGTACAGACCCTGCCGCGATCGTTGTTGGCGGCGTCGATCGCGGCGCAAATGCGATGTTCTCGGCTGGACCTTGCTGCGGTCGTCGGCTCGCGTGGTCGCCGCCCCTGAAAATGGTTATAAATAGCGATCGGCCCCGCGCGGGGCCGATGTTACGTCGCTGTCGTGGGCGGGGGCGCTAGACCCCCTGGTGGCCGCGAGATGGCCCTTCTTCCGCGCCCGCCGTGACCGTTTCGCGCAGGCCGAGCTGGTCCTCGAGTACCGAGAAGAAATACGCCATCTTGTTCTTTTGCGCCAGTCCGCCTGCCCCCTGCTTCTGGATATTCCCGCTGCGCTTCTGCGTCGTCTTCTTGGCATCCTGGAGCGCGCCGATGAAGAGCCCGAGCGAGACGCCCGCTTCCTGCATCAGGTTGATGGCGCGCGTGACGGAGGATTTCGGGGCCTGGTCGCCCAGCTCGCGGCCGAAGTCCTCGACGTACTGGCGGATCACCCGGCGCGCCTCGGCCTCGTCGGCGGAGGGTCGGCCGCGCCGCCGCTGGAGCAACGCGTCGCCCAACCTGACCATCCCCCCGCCGGTGGATGACATATCCCTTGAACTGTTTGTCTGTGTGGTCAGGTTAGCATCTGGGAGTAGTTCCTGGGGTATGTCGCCTCTCCCCTGAATATCCGAGATATTGACCGGTCGAATCCTCGAAATTGCTGCCTTTTGCGCGCTTCTGCTCTCGTCCGATCCCGATTTATTCGGTGTGGAGGCCTTTCGAATATTCGAATATTCTGTTTCTTGTTTATCTGTTTCTTGTTCTACTGTTTCTACTTTAACCTCACGCCACGCAGGATCTGGAACCTCACGCCACGCAGGATCAAGAACCTCACGAGATGAGGTTCTTGGATTATTCGCTTCTTGAACCTCACCTGGTGAGGTTCTGGATTTTAAATGGGCCGGATCGACGCGCAAGTCGGCCCTCCGGAGGTCGGTCAGGGTGTAGAGGTTGGTCAGGCCGAGGCCGCGCCGCTGCTGGCGGAGGAGTCGCGCGTCCTGGAGTTCGCGCATGCACTTCCGGACGAAGTTGTCGCTCGCGCCCATGTCGGCGCAGAGCCGACCGTAGCCGGGAAAGCAGCGCTCCTCTTGCCAGGCGTACCCCAGCAGGACGGCGTAGAGCATCTTCGCGTCGCGCGACAGGTTCCTCGCCCAGAGGATCTGCTTCGGCAGTTGGATGAAGCCGTACGCGAGCGACTGGTCCTCGATGACGAGCGTACCCGGCTCCGGGTGGTGCTCGTCGGGGAGTTGGTCGAATGGTGGTCTGGTCGGTCGTGGGGGCATGGGTGATCTCCGTTGGCGTATTCTTGCTAGCTAGCACGCTAGCGCGCTATCACTCGCGCAGCGCCGCCAGCGCGCACGCGAGCAGGCTGCCTCCCTGCTGTCGGCGAAAGTCCTCCAGGAGGAAGTTGATGGCGATGCGGTTGATCTCGTTCTCGGTCGTCTTGCGCCCCTGCCGCCTGAAGGTGTGGATGATCTCGGCCAGCTCGCCCTTCTCCTCGGGGGAGAGGCGCACGAACGAGACCTCACGCCCCGGCGTCTTCACCACCTTGCGGATGGCCGGGATGAGCTGTGCTTGATAGCTAGCTAGCGCGCTAGCCTCGCTGCTGGCACCCGTGCTAGCAGCCGCGATAGCGCCCGCCGCGTCGGACGCCTCCGAGGTCGCGCCGCCGGCCTGCCTCTCCAGCGCCGTGCGCTCTTCCGCGAGCTCCTCGGGGGAGCGGAAGATGCCGCCGCCGAAGTTGCCGTTGTAGTCGATCGGCTTGCGCCCCTTGCTAGACATGGGCCACCTCCTGCGCGATCTCCAGGTACCCTTTCGCGCCGTCGAGCTCGGGGTGGAGCAGGGCGAGGGGCGTCTGCTCGTTCGGGGCCTCCAGGAAACGCACCGACGATTTGATCAGCGTGTTGAAGAGGGGCAGGTGCTGCTTCGCGCAGAGCTGCGTCAGGTACTCGACGATCTCCCGGCTGTGCAGCGTGCGGCCGTCGTACTTCGTCGGCAGGATGCCGAGGAGGCTGAGGTGGGGGTTGAGGTCGTTGCGCACCTGCGCGATCGTCGCCAGGAGGGTGTCGAGGCCCCGGAGGGCCATGTACTCGCAGGCGATCGGGATGAGGACGTGGCGCGCGGCCGAGAGGGCGTTGATCGTCAGCATGCCGAGCGTCGGGGGGGTGTCGATGAGGATGTAGTCGTAGCGGTCGAGGACCGGCCGGAGCTTGCGCTGGAGGACGAACTCGCGCGCCATGAACTCCTTGAGCTGCAACTCCGCCGCCGCCAGGTCGATGTTCGAGGGGGCGATGTCGAAGCCGTAGGTCGTCCCGGCGATGACCGTGCCAAGTTCCAGCTCCGGCTCGACGAGGACGTTGTGGATGCTCTTGTTGAGGTTGGCGGTGTCCATCCCGATGCAGACGGCGCAGCCGGCCTGCGGGTCGAGGTCGATGACCAGGACGCGCTTGCCGAGCCGGGTGCCCAGGAGGGCGGCGATGTTAATTGTCGTCGTTGTCTTGGCGACGCCGCCCTTCTGGTTGGCCACGACGATCACGCGCGCCGTGTCGGTCGCGGGGGCCTCGCCGAGGAAGTCGGTCAGGTCGCTCTCGCGCACGCGATAGCTCTTGCCGACCTTGGTGCCCCGCAGGCGGCCCTCCTGGATGTAGCGGGCCACGGTGTTGGGGTGGAGCTTCAGCCGCTCGGTGATCTCCTTGATGGTGAGCCATTGTTCGGCCTGGGTTTCGGGCATGGGCGGTATCCTCCGGGTTACGTCGCAATCGCGCGCGATCGCTCACAATGTCACCAGCATAAGGCCGTACGTATACCGCGTCAAGGGGCAAACTGAGCGATCGTGTCGGCACGGCCGCGAGCTATCCCGATTGCGCGCCGGGCGGCAACAGGCATCGGAGGGGCGCGTCGATGCGTGCGGGAAGAGCGGGCGGGGACGCGCCGCCGCAGAAAAGGGCGGATTGTCTGCATGATGCTTGCTAGCTAGCGCGCTAGCTAGTACTACAGTTGTAGTTTGGCGTTCGTACTGGATTCCCGGTTGCGTGCAGTCGAGCGTGAGGGCGTGTCCGTACTGTCCAGCCGCATGTCCGATTCGCGAACTACAACTGTAGTACTAGCAAGCATGCTGTGAGATGATCGGCGGAATGCTCCCGCCAACGCCGCCGGGGGCGGGTCAGGGGAGCTGGACCAGCGCCTGCTCGTAGGTAACCGCCTGGGCAGGGTCGGCCTCGTAGAAGACGAGCGCGATGTTGCGGTAGGGGAAGACGCGGACCTGGCGGCGCTGCGCGAGCGCCCAGCGGCCGGCGTCGCCCTGGAGGGCGCGCACCTGGGCCTGGTCGGGGAGGATGAAGACGTCGAGTCGGAGGCCGGGCAGGGCGCTGACGCCGCGGGCGTAGTCCGCCACGCGGGCCGTGAGCGGGAAGGGCTGGTCGGTGCCGGGGTAGGCGGGGTCGAAGAGGCTGTCCTGCAGCGGCAGGCCCGCGCGCCGGAAGGCGGCCAGGACCTCGTTGAGTGGGTAGCTTTGGCAAGGGGTCAGTCCGGCGATCGTCGCGACCTGGGTCGGGGATACGCCCGCCCCCGCGCCGTTGCCGACGCCCGGCCCGGCCTGAGCAAGGCGGGGCGGCGCGGCGAGGATGGCTGTTGGCGACAGGGCGCGAGGATCGCGCGTCGGGAGGGTGACGACCCCCGGCGCGGGATCAGTGACGGTGCGGAGCGCCACGGGGATCTGGCCGCCGCCTGCGGGCGCGGTGGTGGCGATCGGCGGCGGCGACCCGACCGTGCGGAGGCGCGGCAGGACGGCCAGGTTCACCGCCAGCGTCACCGCGGCGGCCACGATCGCGATCACGGCCAGTTGCCCGAGCGGGCGCATCCCCATCCCTTTCGTGCTCGGCGACCCGACAACCCGTGGCACGAGGATAGCAGGCCCGGCGAGCGCCGCCTATAGCCCAAAGGGTACACGCCGGGGTCACTGATGATATGGCGGGGCGTCAGGGTATGCCCCGATACCCATACCTTCACTGCATCCCGACAACGCGGGTCGTCGGCGGAGCGACAAGAGCAACCGGGCAGGTTTGCTAGCTAGCGCGCTAGCTAGCAAAATAACTTGCGTACTAGCTTTTTCGTCAAATTTGACACGATGTACACGATGCTGTATAAGCGAGCTATGTCCTATATCCAAGGAGGTATCCCGATGGTCAAGACCGTCTCGACAGCGGAAGCCCGCGCCAACCTCGGCGACGTGCTCAATGGGGTCTACTACACGCATGAGCCGGTCATCGTGCAGAAGAAGGGGAAAACGGTCGCGGTGATCATCAGCCCCGACGAATACGAGCGCTACCGGCGCGACCGCGACGCGCGGGCCTGGGCGACCGTCGAGGCCATCGGCGCGCGCCATGCGGGGGAGGACCCCGACGCGGTGCTGGCCGAGGTGACGGCGATCGTCGAGGAGGTCCGGCGCGAACGGTATGAGCAGCGACCCCGTTAGCGCCGTCGTCGACACCAACCTCTTCGTCAGCGCCCTCATCGGTGCGCGCGGAGTCCCGTGCGCACTCTATACCGCCTGGCGCGACGGGGCCTTCGCCCTCCACTTGGGCGACCCGCAGCGCGCGGAGCTCGTGGCGGTCCTCGCCCGCCCCCACTTCCGCGAGCGGTTCGGCGTCTCGGATGACGAGACTCGGGAGTTGCTCTATTTGCTGGAGACACGCGCCCACCGCGCGCCGCTCCGCGATCCCTCGCCCATTCGCGTTCGCGACCCCAAGGACGAGCACATCCTCGCAGCGGCGCTCGGTGCCGGTGTGGGCTATCTCGTCTCCGGCGATGCCGACCTCCTCACCCTGGCCGACGACCCGTTCCTCGGCGCGCTGCGTATCGTCACGGCCCGCGCCTTCCTCGATATGCTGGCTACCCCGTAGCCCATTTTCACCACTGCAAGAAGTGAATATTATGGTGTTCTGTTTTGTTAGAACGCGGTACAATACCCGCGTACAAATGCACTATTTTGATCATTTTTGGGCTCTACGGAGGTGAGGCGTGGCGATACTGGCAGCCTTCATCGGGATAAACAAGTATGCCGATCCCCAGATACGTGACCTGGGTGGTGCCCGCCGCGACGCGACCGCATTATGGGCGCTCTTCTCCGATACCCTGCCCGAGGCCCAGGCACAACTGCTCTTCGATGCCGCAGCGACCGTCGAGGAGATCCGCCGCACCTTCGACGCGACCCTCGGCGCGGCGGGGCCGGACGACACCGTGATCCTCTCCTTCTCGGGGCACGGGACGCACGACCATCGCCTAGTAGCGACTGACACCGCGCTCGCTGCGCTCGCGACGACGACGATCCCGATGCAAGAACTGGCGGATCGTTTCAAGGGTACGCGCGCCGGTACGGTGCTCTGCGTGCTCGATTGCTGCTTCAGTGGCGGCGCGCCAGCGCGCGTCCTGGAGGATAGCCCCACCCCCCGGAGCGTCGGCTTTTCGTTCGATACCATCGCCGGCAAGGGCCGGATCCTCATCGCCGCCGCGAATCTCGACGAGGAGGCCTGGGAGCTGCCCGGCACCGGGCATGGCCTCCTGACCAAAGCGCTCATCGATGTTTTCCAGGGAGCGGAAGGGCCACTCGGCTTGCCCACAGCCATGGATAAGGTCACGGCGATCGTGCGATCCGAGGCCGGTCGCATCGGGGTACAGCAAACCCCCGTACATCTCGGCTACGTCGAGGGCGGTTTTACCTTCCCACCATTGCGACCGGGCGCGCTGTTCTATCAGCATTTCCCCGAGCTGCGCGGCCATCGCGTCAGCAAGGATCTGCACGACCTGGTAGCCTTCGGCCTGCCGCGACCCGTCCTCACCGAATGGGCCGACCGATTCAAGAGTGGCCTCAACGATCTCCAGCTCAGGGCAGTCAACGACTTTCGTATCCTCGACGGCAATTCCCTGCTCGTCGTCGCGCCCACGAGTTCCGGCAAGACGTTCATCGGCGAGCTGGCGGCGACGCGAGCGGTCATCAGCGGCCGGAAAGCCGTCTTTCTCCTGCCATACCGGGCGCTCGTCAATGAAAAGTACGACCAGTTCACCAGTCTCTATGGCGCGCAACTCGATATGCGCGTCATCCGCTGCACGGGCGACTACACCGACGAGACCCCGGCCTTCATGCGCGGTAAGTACGACATCGCCCTCCTCACGTATGAGATGTTCCTCAATCTCGTCGTGCGCAATCGCGGGCTGCTGAATCAAATCGGACTCGTGGTGCTTGACGAGGCGCAATTCGTCACGGATCCAGGGCGCGGGATGAGCATCGAGCTGCTGCTGACGTTCCTCATCACGGCCCGCGAGCAGGGGATCGAGCCCCAGATCATCGCCCTCTCGGCTGTCATCGGCGACATCAACAACTTCGACCAGTGGCTCGGCTGCGACACGCTCATCACGAATGAGCGCCCGGTGCGACTGGTTGAGGGGGTCCTCGATCGTAGCGGCACATATCAATACCTGGACGAGTCCGGCGCGATCCAGGAGGAGCAGTTGCTCCCGGTATGGGCAATCCAGCAACGGGGGAAGAAGCCCAGCTCACAAGATGTGATCGTGCCCCTGGTGCAGAAGTTGCTCGGCGAAAGCGACAGTGCCAAGGTTATCGTTTTTCGCAACCAGCGCGGTTCCGCCCAGGGGTGTGCCCGCTATCTTGCGCACGACTTGGGCCTACCGCCATCGACGGAGGCCCTCCAGGCCATCCCGGCCCACGATCTCTCCGGTGCCTCGGCAGCACTCCGGGAGTGCCTGAGCGGCGGAACAGCCTTCCACACCTCGAACCTGAACCGCGATGAGCGCCAGGTCGTCGAGCATGTATTCCGTGATCCGCAGAGCAATATCCGCGCATTGGCGGCCACGACGACCGTGGCCGCCGGTATCAACACGCCCGCCACGGTCGTGATCCTGGCCGAGCTGGAGTTCCTTGGGGAGGAGGGTCGGCGCTTCACCGTCGCCGAGTACAAGAACATGGCGGGCCGGGCCGGGCGTCTCGGCTTCAATGAGGCGGGGCAGGCAATTATTCTCGCAGACAATCCGTATCAGCGCCGAGAATTCTTCTCGCGCTACGTCACCGGTCAGCTCGAACCATTCCGATCGTCTTTCGACCCGGCGCACCTGGAAACATGGGTTGTGCGCTTGCTGGTCCAGATCGATCAGGTGCCGCGAGCAGACGTTAGTCGCTTGCTGGCAAACACCTATGGCGGCTATGTCGCCAACCACAGCTATCCCGGCTGGCAAAGCGAAATCGAGACGAGTATCGAGAACCTGCTATCTAACATGGAGCAGTTGGGGTTAATAGAGCAGGAAGGGGAGCGGGTGGGGCTGACTTTGCTCGGTCGGGCCTGTGGCGAGTCGGCGCTGTCTTTCGCCTCAGCGATGCGACTCGTCGAGACCTTACGCAAGGTAGGCGCGCAGCAACTCACGGCCGAAATGCTGCTGGCGCTCATCCAACTCTTGCCCGAGTCGGACGGCGGTTATACGCCGATGCTCAAGAAGGGTACCACCGAAGCTCGCAACGTCGGTCTGGCGTCCGCGCGCTACGGGCAGCAAGTGGCCCGCAACTTGCAAGCCTACGCGGGCGACATGATGGACTACTATGCCCGGTGCAAGCGCGCCGCATTGTTGTGGGACTGGATTCAGGGAATGCCGATCGACGAGATCGAGCGTCGCTATACCGCCACACCTTTCGCCGGTCAGATTACCCACGGCGACGTGCGCAAGTTTGCGGATGCGGCGCGCTACCATCTGCGGTCGGCTTTCCAAATCGTCTCTATCACGTTCATGGGGGAGGGGCCGGACGACGAGGCGATGGAGGCGTTGATCAAGCGGCTGGAGATCGGGATTCCGGCTGAGTCCTTGGGGCTACTGGCAATCCCGATCCCCCTGGGCCGTGGGGAATATTTGACCTTGAACAACGCCGACATCGCGACTCCGGCGGCGCTTTTCGCCGCTCCGCCGGAGCTCGTACTTTCCTTGCTCGGCCCGGCGCGGGCGCAACAGGTAGAGGGTGCGCGCGCTACCTTACCTGCGACGGGTTAAGGTATGCGCCGATGCCCCATGAACGCTCAACTGAACCGCTTGGCCGGAAGGGCGGTCACATGACGACCGCTGGCGCGCAACTGCGGCACAATGCGGCGCATCGTCTGCCGGAGTGGCGTCTCGCCCTCCGGGACGATGAACAGCGCTTCTCGTGACGAAACCGCACCGGCGAGCTGGCTCCACTGCGCCTTGAAGGGCAGCATGGATGCCGGTACGAGCACGATGTTATCCGCTGTGTACTTCACCGTTTGTGGTCTTGTAGTTTTGTGGGGGTTGCGTGTCACAAGCTGGTGGCCTCCATCACTTTCTTGGCGTTCTTGCGCGCCATATGGACATAAATCTGCGTGGTGTCGAGCTTGCGATGCCCCAGCCATTCCTTGAGCTGGAAGGCGGAGACGCCACGCTCGGCCTTGTAGCTGACGAAGGTGTGCCGGAGGGAGTGGGGGGTGATCGCCTTCTTGATCCCCGCCGCCGCGCAATATTTGGCCAGCAGGTCGCGCACGCCCCACTCCTTGAGGGGTTCGCCGTCCCGGCCCAGGAAGAGCGCCTCGCTCAACGTCTCCGGCCGCACGCGTAGCCAGCTCGTCACCGCTTGTGCCCCTTTCTTCTCCAATTCGACGGTGCGGGCCGACTGGCCCTTGCCCTCGCGGACGCGCAGCGTGCGGCCCTTCGTGTCGATATCCTCCAGTTCGAGCGCGCACAGCTCGCTGATGCGGATGCCGGTTTGCAGGAAGAGGGTCAGGATGGCGAAGTCGCGGGCGTGACCCCCGGCCGCCCGTAGGGTGCGGCAACCGCATTTGCACCTCGCAGAGGTCCGTGACAGCGCCCAATAGCCCCATCCCGTTTGGTATGCTGGCGCAGCGCCAACGGCGTCGGTGATGAGCAGGGGGTGTGGGGCATGCTCTGGTCGGTATTCACGCATCTTGCGGGGTTCATCGTCGATCTCGCCGTCGGTGCTCGGCGTGCCGAGCCGGCGAAGGACCTAGAGATCGCGCTGCTGCGGCACCAGCTCCGCCTGCTGCAGCGCCGGTCACCCGGGCGGCCCCGCCTCGCTCGCTGGGAGCAGCTGACGTTCGCGGTCCTGGCAGCGAAGCGCAGCCGGTTGACGAGCGGCCCGCGGGCGCAGCTGGCCTGCGCGGTGCTCCTCGTCCAGCCAGCGACGGTATTGAAATGGCACCGCGAGCTCGTGCGACGCAAGTGGACGTACCGGCGGCGACAAGCGGGCGGCAGGCCGCCGATCGCCACCGACGTGGAGGCGCTGCTCCTGCGCCTAGCCAAGGAGAATCCCCGTTGGGGCTATGGGCGGCTCCAGGGCGAGCTGGCCAAGCTCGGGCATGTCGTTGGGCGCTCGACGGTCCGCGACGTCCTCACGCGCCGCCACATCCCGCCGGCACCGCGGCGCGGCCAGCGCCCGACGACTTGGCGGCAGTTCCTGACCGGACATCGCGACATGTTGCTGGCGTGCGACTTCTTCACCGTCGAGACGGTGTTCCTCAAGACCCTGCATGTGCTCTTCTTCCTCGAGGTCGGGACCCGGCGCGTCCACCTCGCCGGGTGCACCGCCCACCCGACCACCGCCTGGGTCACACAGCAGGCGCGCCAGCTCAATTGGACGCTCCAGGAGGACGGGCGGCCCGTGCGCTACCTCATCCACGATCGCGATGCGAAGTTCCCCGCTGCCTTCGACACCGTCTTCGCGGCCGAGGGCGTCGACGTCATCCGCACGCCGTACCGCGCCCCGAACGCGAACGCGCACGCGGAGCGCTGGATCCGCTCGGCGCGCGAGGAGTGCCTGGACCACCTGCTCATCGCGGGCGAGGCGCATCTGCGCCGGGTGCTGACGGAGTACGTCGCCTACTACAACGAGGCCCGCCCGCACCAGGGCCTCGAGCAGCGCTGCCCGGTCGCGCTCCCTCCACCCGTGCGGGGCGGGGCGGTGCGCCGCCGCGACCGCCTCGGCGGCCTGCTGCATGACTACTACCGGGAGGCAGCTTGAGCCACCACGTCGGCGACGGATGCCGTTTCTGCATGGTACGGGTGCGGATGCTGCTCCGCCGGATTGCGGCGAAGCTCGACCTCGGCACAGCGGCACGCGCGGCCGTAATTGTGGCCGCGCGTGCGCGGGGTCTGCTCACTTAGAGATGACTCGAACACTGATCATCACGCAACATCTCGTCTATTCCCGACCAGCCGTTGGGGTGGGTACAAGCTGTACCCGGTCCTGGGACTAGATTCATCCCTTCTCCTTGCGCCAATATGATGGCGGGCCGAACAGGAGCAAGGTATTATCGAAGGGAGGGTTTCATGTTCCTACCAGGTGCTTCGCGACCAACAGATAGCGTGCAACAAGCACTACCGAGGCAACGCTTGTTGCGATTGGTCCTCGTGGTCCTTATTAGCGGGGCGGTGGGGTTCCTGAGCTACCCACGTTCAGCGGCAGCATCGGCGGGCTGGTATCACTTTGTCGATCCTGCCTGTCGTTCGGGAGGGGGGGGGTCGGCCACTCCTGGTATCAATTGGTGGGAGCAACTAGCTTGGTCTCGCGGCGATGCCGGCGCAGAGCTCTACTTCGACGCGAACGGATATGTACGTGTGAATAGCAATCCCGGGTACCATCAGAATGGCTCTTCGGGCGACGTTCGCAACTACGTCTCCAGCATCTATTCGGGAAACTACATGGGGCGCGTGTATTACAGCGGTAGTTTCTTACCAAGTGATAGCTACGGGGAGTCCTTCTACTGTCCGTGAGGGACGGTTGCGCAGCCGACCAGCGCCGGTCAATTCGGCGCTGGATCATCGGCTGGGCAATCGATTCTCAGTATGATCGCTGCCTTCAAATTACAGCGGAAAGGGGACGCACATGACTCGGCGTAAGAATACGTTCCACCGAATAACACTCACCGGTGCGAGCCTGCTCGCGCTCTTGCTTCTTACGGCCCTGCTTGCACACAATGGAAAAGCGGCGGGTGCGGTGCGCATCTTCGATCGCACCGCACCGGGAGATTTCTCCCAGGAAGCGTCGCGGCCGGTCCGGGTCACAGGGATCATCCCCTTCGATAGCAACGATTTTGTACCCACGGCGGCCAATGCAACCCCGAGTCGGGCCGACGCGCGCCCGCTGGCTGCCCTCGGGAACCTCCCCCAGGATACGACAGGAGTCGCGATGCGCACCAAACCGTTCGTCGGGTCGACAGAACCGGGGCGCGTTTCCTATGATCTGGGCACCGTGCGCTATACCCTCAAGAGCGGGTCGGTATACGTCATGACTGTCCAGCCGACCAATCTCGGGACGCAGCGTCCCCTCGATCTCGGTCGCGTCTCTGGCGACATCGGCGGCGGGCGCATCGCCTATACGTCGAGCATCATCCACCGCGATGGCCCGAATCTCGAGACGCGCCATACCGTCAACATGGTCAGCTTCGTCGACAACGAGCTCGTTGTGACCGTGGCCGGCGAAATACCTGTCGATCAGTTACTCGCCCTCGCCGGAGGGGTGTCAATCTCAGGCCGTTGAACGCACCACCCGGCACCACGTCGCTCGACGCTCGGGCGGGCGCTGGTGCGCGCGGGCTGGACGCGCCAAAAAAGTCGCTGATCCGCAAGGCCCCGGCCCGGCGATGACGCTGGCCGGGGCGCGCGACGGCCCCGCCTTCCGCGCCTCCCTGCGCGAACTCCTGCTCCCCGCCCTGCCGCCCGGGCGGGTCATCGTCCTCGACAACCTGGCGGTCCACCACCGCGCCGCCGCCCGGCGGCTGGTCGAGGCCCACGGCTGCCGCCTCCTCTTCCTGCCGCCCTACTCCCCGGACGACGACCCCATCGCGCTCGCCTTCGCGACGCCGAAGGCCGCGCTCCGCCGGGCGGCGGCCCGCACCCGCGCCGATCGGGAGGCCGCGATGGCCGCCGCCCTCGACGCCCTCACCCCGCAGGCGACCGCCAACTGGTTCCGCCACTGCGGCTACGCGCTGGCAGGTCAACCTTTATGACTACCGCTGTAAGGCTGGTGACCCCCTGGTCATCACCGGTGGCGAGGTGCTCACCGTTGGGGGGTAGGTACGCACCAGCGGTGCCTACATAATCACCAGTCGCCGCTAGCCCTCCCTCGGGGAAGACCCGCCACTCGTGGCCCTGGGTGGTCGGGACTTGGCTGGCCGGGATCGTGCCCGCCTTGATCTTCCGACGGACGGTGCTGGCGCTCATCCCCAGGCATGCGCTGGCCTCGCGGATGGTCAGGCCGCCGGGGGTGGCAGGGGGTTGAGTAGCAATGGAACAGAAAACCGGGATAAGCCCCGCGCGGCACGCCCGCCTCGTGGGGTAACCCTTGATCCACGCCTCCTCATGACCTCCTGGGTCTTACCGACTTTCGATGATCGTCTTCCGCCGGTTTCGCGCGTTGGTGCCGACGGATCGGCCTTACCGTTGCCCATAATTGCTGAACCGTCATCATACCTCGCCACATGATGTCGGGTCTTGCCGACATTCGCTGATCGCCTGCCGCTCGTTTTGCGCGTTGACACGGTCGGATGAGTGGCTCCGCGTGCCCACCATCGCAAGGCCGTCGCCGACGGTCAACAATGCGTGCTACCGCTCAGGATAAGCCGGACCCGGATCATCGAATGTCGGCAAGACCCAGGAGGTCCTGGCGAGGCTTGGATTGTCGAATGTTCCGGGCGAGCAAACAGCACCATACTTCATCTGATCCCTCCGCTGGTGGAGGCGGCACCCGCCGCCATGCTTCTCACGCTCAGACATTGCATCGGCCCGCCCTGCGCGCCCTTCGTCGCCCTATGCCGCACCTCCTCGCTACACGGCCAGCGTAGGGCGAGCGGCGAGGGTGGCGGCAGTCCCGCCAGGGGGCCAAAGCCGCCCCCGCGCGGGGGCATACGGCGCGACCCGCCGGAGGTGACGCGGGTGGGGGTGGGGACAGGGTGGGGGTGTCGGCGGGTCGCGCCGCAGGGGGTCACCCGCCCGTCACCCACATGGGCGATGGCGGCCCGCGCGCCTCCGCGCTACGCTGGCGCGATGATCGATCGTGTCCCGCCACACATCGTCGGGGCAGGAGCGGGTGTCGGCGACCGAGCGCAGAGGCCACTAATACCGGCTCCCGTGCCCCGGCAGAACCAGCCCGCCCCCTGGTCGTTCGCCCTATGGCGACCAGGGCTGGCCCAGGGAGGGCTGGCACCGCGATTCAGGGGGGAGTCCGACGTATGCGTATCCCACGGCTCGTGCCGCTCCTGGTCCTGACCGGCTTGCTGAGCGGTCTGTCGGCGGTCGCGCCCCGTCCCGCCGCCGCGCAGGCGGAGCGGTGCTTCGCCGAGACCGGCGTCTGCGTCCAGGGGCGCTTCCTGGACTACTGGCAGCAGCACGGCGGGCTCGCCGTCAACGGCTACCCGCTGGGTGCCGAGCGCCGCGAGCTGCTGGAGGATGGCGTCGAGTACACCGTGCAGTATTTCGAGCGCGTCCGGCTCGAATACCACCCCGAGCACGCCGCGCCCGCCGACGTGCTGCTGGGGCAGTTCGGGCGGCGTATCCTGCGCGGGGCGATGTACCCGGCGGCCCCGCTGCCCGGGCAGCGCTTCGTCCCCGAGACGGGGCACAACCTCGGCGGGGAATTTCTGGCGTACTGGGAGGCCCACGGCGGGCTGGCCCAGTTCGGCCTGCCGCTCAGCGAGGAGATCGGCGCGATCCTGGAGGACCGGGGGCAGTACACGGTGCAATACTTCGAGCGCGCGCGCTTCGAGCACCACCCCGAGCAGGCCGACCCGGCGCAGCGGGTGCAGCTCGGCCAGTTCGGGCGGCGCATCCTGGCGGAGAACGCGCTGCTCGGCGGGGCCTTCGGGACCCTCTACCGGACCGACGCGCGGGTGCGCGACTTCCTCGGCCCGCCGCGCGGGCGGGCGGCGGCGGTGCCGGGGGCGACGCAGGCGTTCGAGCACGGGCGGATGCTCTACTTCGGCGGGCCGTTCCTGGACGCCCAGTTCAGCATCATCGCGGAGGAGCGGCGCATCTACGTCCTGTGTGGCGCGGAGGTGGCCGGGCTAATCGTGCAGGATCCCGACCGGCGACTGCCGTTCTTCCCCGACACCTGGGCGGAGGGGCAGGAGCCGGGCGGGGGGGCCGCCCCGGTACCGAACCTCCACATGCCGCGGCGCGGCTTCGGCAAGGTCTGGCGCGAGCACCCGGAGGTCCGGGAGTGCGCGGGCTACGCGCGCACCGCCGACGAGCAGGCCACGACGCTGACGGTGCAGTCGTTCGCGGAGGGCCTGCTGGTGGCGAGTTCCGCCGACGCGGGGCATTTCGTCTACGCCCTTTACTTCCGGCCCTCGGGCAAGGTCTCCTTCAGCACCTTCTACGAGCGCTACGCGGTCGGCCCGGCGGCCCCGTAGGGCGCCGGGCCGCCGCGGGGTGGCCGCCGGTCGGGCCACCCCGCCAGCCTCGGGTCGGCGGCCCGGCATAGCGCGGGGGGCCGGGCGGCTTCTGCCGTCCGGCCCCCTCCCACCGGCGGGAACGAAGTCAGGCGGGGCCCGGCGGGCCGGCGGGATCGCTCTTGATCATCAGATCCACGCCGCCGGTCCGGCTCCCGTCGGGGTCGACCACCACCGTGTATTGGCCGGCAACCGGCAACGTGAGGTAGTAGACCTCGCTCACGGGATCCTGCGGGCTGCGGTCGCGCGGGAGCACGGCGTAGTTCGGGCCGACGCGGGTGGTGATCAGCGTCGTACCGTCGGGTCGGAGGATCGCCACCACGGCGCAGAGGGCGCAATCGGGGCCGAAGTTGATGTTGGCGATCTGCAGGTTGATCCGCTGGCCCTGGCCGCCGCCGAATGTCGACCGGGCACTCTGACCGGGGATGGTGATCGCCACGGTGGTCGTCGTTTCGGTCGGGGAGACACTGCCCATGTCGCCCATGACGTCGACCACGCTATACAGCTGGAGCGTGGCACCGCCGACTAGGTCGCCGTCGGCGTCGAGCAGCACGGTGTACGTGCCGGTGGTCGGCAGGGCGAGCGGTTCGAGGAAGCCGCCGGCGATCCCCAGTCCGGTGGACCCCAGGACCGAGCCGTCGGCCGTGCGGATGGACATCGCCGCCCCGGCGATCGTCACCCCGGTCGCGCGCAGGCTGACCCGCTGCCCGGCGCTGCCCCGGAACGTCAACGCCGCGCGCTGCCCCGGCGCGGTCAGGGTCGCCCGGAATGATGTCCCCCCCGGCACGAGCGAGCCCGTGGCGTCCGAGGCGTGGTGCAGCGTGACGTTCAGCGTGCCGATGGCGCTGTCGCGCGGGTCGACGACGACAGCGTAGGTACCGGTGGCCGGCAGGGCAAACGGCTCGGTGAACCCGACGTAGCCGTCCCAGTCCTGGGCGGGTCGCAGGATCGCGCCATCGGGCTGCCGGACCACGATGTCACCGCAGCAGAAGGCGTTGGCGACTTGCAGGCGAACGCGCTCACCGGCGACACCGTCGAAGAGGAGCAGGCCGACGCGCCCGGCGGCGGGGATCGACACCGCCTTGCTCAGGCCGGGCGTCAGCCGGTCGACCACCGCCAGGTCGGGCATCCCGTACGGCGACGGAGGGATGGCGAAGTCATCGGCGCTGATCGCCTGCCCAGCCGCGCGGTCGACCGCGACCCGCCCCGAGCCGGTCGCCGCCGGGACAATCGCCGTGAGGCTGGTGGCGGAGGCGGCGCTGACCGTCGTCGGCACGCCATTGATCGTGACGGCGTTGCCGGTCGGGGCGGGGGCGAAGTCGCGACCGGTGATCGTCACCACGGTGCCCGCCGGGCCCCGCGACGGGGTGAAGCCGGCGATCGTCGGCGCGGGGCCGAGGGCGTTGGAGGTGGTCAGGGCCTTGTCCAGCACGAGCGCGAAGGCGGCGCGGCTCGCCGGCTGATCCCAGTCGGAGAAGCGGTCCCGCGCCGAGGATGTGCCCGGCACCGTCCCGACGTAGTAGGCGTAGGTCGACAGGTCGACCCGGTGTCCCGAGGTGCCCGGGACGTTCGGATACATCGCCGGATCGTCGGGCCGGTACTGCCAGAAGCCCTTGGCGACCATCGCCCGCGTGACGAACGAGACCGCCTGGGCCTTCAGCACCGGGCCGGTCGGGTCGAACGTGCCGCCCGGGTAGCCCTGGGCGACGTTGTAGTGGGCCAGCGTGCCGACGTGCCGCCACAGGGCATCGTCCACGCCGTTCTGGTCGGAGAAGGGCGTGCCCCAATTCTCCCCCTCCCAGCCCATCGCGCGGGCGATGAGGGCCGCCATCTGCGCGCGCAGGGCGGTGTCGGCGGGGCCGTACCTGCCGTCGCCGTAGCCGCGCGCAATCCGCCGGGCGGCGAGATCGTTGATCGCCGCGAAGCCGTAGGTGTACCCGTAGAGATCGGCGAAAGCGGCGGCGATCGGCGACGCTTGACGGTCGCCCTGCGCCTGATAGCAACCGCTATGCACCGCCCGGTCGCGCTGGCCCATGATGGTGTGGGCCGGCAGACCCGGAAGCGCCCCGATGAGGGCGTTACCCTGGTCATCGCCACGGTAGTTGCCATCGATGTTCAGTTCGTGGAACTCGGGATTGAGGTCGGCCAGCGCTGTCTGGAAGTAGGTGACGCCGCGGATCCGGCCGTCGGGGAGGTCGAAGCCGGCCAGGCCATCCACATACCTCTTGCCGGTCTCCTCCCACTTCGCCTGGTAGGAGGCATACTGCCCCTGCGGCGTGCCTCCCGTCGTCGGGGGCAGGTCGACCCGCGAGGCGATCCCCGACTCGGTGACGTAGACCGGCCGGTTGCTGGCCGCGATCGCGGCGCGCACGATGTCGATGGCCTTGGTACCGGGACTCGACTGTGCGGCGGTCCCGGCGGCCCGCAGGCAGTCGGTGGCGTAGGCATGGACGGCGACGGCGGAGAACTCGAGGCCGACGCGCTTGCCCGCGTCCGCGTCGATGCCCGTGGCGAGGAAGGTGTCGAAATACTGCCGCGCAGCCGTTGCCGTGGTGCCGAGAGTGGCTAGCGTGGGGAGGCTGATCATCAGGCGAAAGTTCGGGTAGTTCCCGGCATACTCCGCGATGAACTGCCGCGAGGTGGCCAGCGCTTTCTGCCGCTGGTTGACGGCGTTGAACTGCTCCGGGTCGGGGCCAAAACACTTGGGGTCGCCTCTTCTGCATTTGTCCTGCTGGTCGAGGTAGACGCGGTCCGGCTCGTTGCCCAGCTCGAAGAAGACGTTGACGTCGGCCCAACGCCTCGAAAGGTCGATGATTTTGACCCCGCCCAGCGTGGCGGTGATCTGCGCCTTGAACGTGGGATAGTCGATCTTGCCCTCGCTGCCAGTGATGATCAGCGTGCGGACTCCCTCCTCATGCAGGAAGTCGAGGTCGTCCAGAGTGAACTGCGGTGCCGTCGGCAGACCTCGCCATATGATGCTCCCCCTCGTCCGGCACTGCGGGTGGCAGATCGATGTCACGCGTCGCCGCGCCGGTGTGAGGGCTGTTGCCTTGGGCGTTAGGGGAGCAGCCGCATCTGGGCGTCGGCCCGGCGCCGCTGCGTGCGGGGGGCGTAGGGTTCCAGACGGATCACCTGTAGCCACTCCCCGTCGCCGAGTATCCACAGGGGGAGTTGCGCCGAGCGATGCGGCGTCTCGAAGAGTTGGGCGACGGCCACATCCGCGAGGTGCTTCTTGTCCGGCGCGTAGCGCACGTGGTATTGCGACAGCGGCTCATCGGCGAACTCGACCGTGAGATGCTCGCCGTACAGCCAGACCGCCACGCCGGTCTCGGCCAGGCCCCGCTCGCCGTAGATGCGCCAGTGGCGGAACCGGCAAAACCCGAGGCGATCCAGCTTGCGCCCGAAGCGGGTACTGTAGAAGATCCGGTGCAGCTCCTCCGGCGTGTGCTGCTTGCCGCTGACCCAGCCCAGCACCTCGGCCGGGCTATGCCGCCCGTCCTCCCGCTGCCGATGCGCCCAGTGGACCTGGTAGTTGAAGTCCGCGACGAAGCGGTCGTGGGCGGCGAGGAGATCGGCCCACGTCGCCGCTTGGGCGAACGGCCAGTCGGCCATCCGCCGCTGCACGTTGAATTGGGTCTCGATCAGGCTCTGCCAGGGCTGCCGTTTCGCGATCTGCTCCTTGCGAATACCGAGCGCCGCGAAGATCGCGAGCGCCTGCTTCGCCCGGAAGACGCCGCCCCCGTCGGTCACCAGCGCCTCCGGGCTGCCGTGCTGGCGCACCGCCGCGTAGAGCACCAGGAGCACCGCGCCGAGGTCCTGGCTGCGGGAGAGGCCGCTGGCGAGGATCGCCCGCGAGTAGCTGTCGAGCACCGCGATGCAGTACACCCGCTTGTCGTCGAGGTGGTGGTCGAGGTACCGAATATCCAGCACCCAGTACTGGTGACGGCGCGTCGCCGCGAACGGCAGGGGCTTCGGCTCGCGGGGCGATACGGGGGCGGTGCCGGGCAGGCGGTAGAGTTTGCGGTTCTGCGCCATGATGCGCCCGCAGGTACGCGGGCTCAGGAAAATCCCCTCCTGGCGCAGCGCGGCGTGCATCCGGAACTCGCCCAGCCCCGGATTCTCCTGGAGTTCCCGGACGCGGGCGAGAGTACCCAGGTCGACGACGCGCACCCCGTCCATGCGCGCGTGGGGCTGGTCGTCGAGCCCGGCCACCCCCTCGGCGATCCAGCGCTTGAGCACCGCCGCGACGGTTTTGCGGTCCACCTCCAGATAGGCCGCGACGGTGGTGACGCGCCAGCCCTCCGCGTGGAGGCGGATCACGGCCAAGCGGCGTTCCGCCGGCGCGGCGATCTGATGGTAGGGCGGGAACCGGCGTCGCCCGGCGGGTGGTGCCCCGCCCTCGGCCAGGAGGCGCTTGACCGTATGGTGGCTGAGGTGCCGCCCGAAGCGGATGGTGCCGATCCGCACCAGTTCCTCGACGCGAAAGGCGGGATGCTCGGCCTTGAGGGCGAGGAGATGCCGCCGAATCTCCTCCGGAATACGCCGATGCTTCTCGACCTTGGCGGGCGTGAAGAGGCCCTGCATCCCGAGCTGGCCGAAGCGATCGGCCTGCCGGTAGAGCGTCCGCTCCGCCGCACCGGTCTCCCTGGCGCGCTCCGCCACGGGCCAGCCGAAGAGGACGACCGGGCGGATGAGCTCATACGTCACCTGCTCCGGCCACGCCGCCAGGAGCCGAACCTGCTGCCAGTCGTCGGTCGGGGGTATCCGCTGCCGCCTGCCCATCGTGCCCCTCCCCATAGCGCGGGGGCATCAGCATACGGGCGCACCGCCGACTTGGCAACGGGCAGTGCGCACTCCCCGCCCGCCGCCCCGTCGCCAGTCAGCCCCTGCCACCCGCAGTGCCGGACGAGGGGGAGCATCATATGGCGAGGTCTGCGCTGCAAACCTCGCCGTGAGTTCCCCGACACATACTTGCACTCAACACTGGCAGAGAAGCGGCCTCACGAGCAAGCGTTTTCCGCGTCAATGCTCATGTGCCGCCCGGCGTGGACGCCTATTTCCCTGCCATTGCTGACTGCAAACATGTGTCGGATAGGCCATAACGAGGTTTGGACGCTGGAAGTTGTGTGGGAGCGGGACGAGGCAGCCTTCACCCCCGTCGCCGATCCCGCCGAGGCTGCGGATCTCGCAACTTGGTAAGAGATCGTGTATATTGCTGGCAACCTTTGGGGTGAACACTTTTGTTGACAAGGGATCGGTATGGACGTATACTTCGATGCAGAGGAATTGCAAGGGGCCTGCAATTCCTCGAAGGCGGGTGATCGCCGCTGGGGCGATCAGGCGGCGCGCCGGATCCGGCTTCGCCTGGTCCAACTGCACGCCGCAGAGACCCTTGAGGATATGCGCCAATTCGGCGGTGCTAACCCCCACGAGTTGAAAGGCGATCGGCGCGGACAGATCGCGGTCAACGGCAAAGGAGCGATGCGAATTATCTTCGTGCCGCTGCACGAACCTCCCCCCACCAAGCGCGATGGTGGTCTCGACTGGCGGAGAGTGACCGCGATCCGCATCGTTGATATCGGCGATTATCACTGATCTTGACCCGCTCCACCTGACCTTAGCAACTGACCAGTGGAGGAAACGATGGGCACCGTTAGCGCCGGGCGCGCTGAGGGCGCCGGGCGCACCCTACCCTACACACCCGACTATGCCGTGCCGCCTGGGGAAACCCTGGAGGAGGCCCTGGGAGAGTTGGGCATGTCCCAGTCTGAGTTCGCGCGGCGCACGGGGCGGCCAGAGAAGACCGTCAACGAAATTGTCAAGGGCAAGGCGGCGATCACGGCGGAGACCGCCACCCAATTCGAGCGCGTCACCGGGATCGAGGCGCGGCTCTGGCTGAAGCTGGAGGCCGACTATCGCGCCGCGTTAGCTCGGCAGTCGGAGCGCGAGCACCTGCTCGAACAGGTTGGCTGGCTCGACTCTTTCCCCTATCGCACGCTGGTGAAGCGCGAGCTTATCCGCGACGCGAGCGATCCGGTGGATCGGCTGATCGAGGCGCTGCGCTTCTTCGGGGTGGCCAGCGTCGAAGCCTGGCAGAATCTATGGAAGGAGTCGCGGGCCGCCTATCACCACTCGGCCGCGTTCAAGAGCAAAGACTTAGCACTGGCCGCCTGGCTGCGTTGCGGCGAGATCGCGGCGCAGGAAATCGAGTGTGCGCCCTATAGTCGCCCGCGCTTCCTACATGTTCTGCGCCAGATACGGGCTATGACGCCGCAGAAGATCGATGCCATCTGGGATCAGTTAGTGGCGATGTGTGCCAGTAGCGGGGTGGCACTGGTGTTCACGCGCCAATTGCCCGGCACGCACGTCTCGGGATCGACACGCTGGCTCGGCTCCCAGAAAGCGATCATCCAGCTCAGCATGCGCTATCTGGCCGACGATCAACTGTGGTTCGCGTTCTTCCATGAAGGCGCGCACATCGTGTTACACGGTAAGCGGGAGCGCTTCTTGAGCACCGATGTGCAAGAGGGCGAACCAACTATAGACGCTGAGGAAGAAGCGAGTACCTGGGCGGCGGAGTTCTTAATCCCGCCTCGTGATCTTGAGGGGTTCATACAGCGCGGCAAGTTTGACAATCTGACCATCAGGTCATTCGCCGCCTCATTGGGCATCGCCCCTGGCATCGTCGTGGGCCAGCTACAGCATCGGGACATATTGCCACCCAACCGTGGGAATCAGTTGAAGCAACGCTATCGTTGGACCTCTGCGGAGGAGTGAGGAGCGAGTACCGATGCCGTTGCCTATTGTCGCGATCGAAGCGCCTGAGCTCAAAGGATCATTACCCGACTCGGCTATCACGGACGCTGGCACGTCCATGATGGCCGACTTTGTCTCGACGGCTATCGTGGAAACGCTGGAGGCGAAGCCTGATCCGTGGCGAGGATCGCCGTTTGCACCGTTGCGTCGGTTGACATCAGTGCAAAAATCCAAGGTGGCGCGCGCGATACTGGGGCAATGGTTCGCCTCGGTGGGCGTCACCGTCACCGTCAAAACGATCGTGGGTAACGCCACGTTGATCCTACCCGAAAATCAGCTGGCGGTCGTCAAATTGTCGACGCGCTGGGAAGAGGGTATGTACCACTTCCAGCAGTTGAAAGACTGGGATTATCAACAGGCGCTGCTATTCGGCCTGTCACCACAGCAAGCGCACCTCTGGATCGTGCCGCGCGAGGAGATTATGACACGCTCCGTGCCGCAACACGGCATCGATTCCCGCATGCTGACGGTCTCCCCGGCGGATCCTCCGGCGTGGCTGCGCCAGTATGGTGGTACGCTCGATCAAGCGGCCTCCATACTGGCGCAGACCTTATGCCAGGCGGCATAGATGTACCGATTTTGGCGGGATGGCAATGATGCCCACATTCGCATAAGCAGAGGAATCTGTCACTCCGAAGAGAAGTTACGGCACTTGCCGCCTGCTGTCCCGCAATCCCACTCAGTTGGCTCAGGTATCGATCCAGAGCGCCAAGCAATCGCGCCGCGCCGATTCGCCCGCGCGCCGCTGCGGGTGCCCCCCGCGTCGAGCCTCACGCGAACATATTCGCCCACTTGCGAGTCAGCCGCCCGGCCAATCCGCCCCGGTCCCACGGCATACCCCGGTGTCGGCCGTCGCGACGACAAGGGCGAGAGTGATCGCGTCGCCGCCCGCTCGCCCGTCTCACCGCGCGCCCGGCGCATCGGGCGCGCTCTCCCGGAGCACCAGGATTTCCAGGGCCGTGGCGTCGAAGGGCCGCTCCGCCTCCAGGATGAGGAGGAGCGCACGCCGGAGGTAAGCACGCGTCGTCCCCACGACGTGCGGCAGATCCGCGGGGCTCTTGTCGCTGCCATGCACGACGCCCGAGCGGCGGTTATACGACGTGCCCAGGTCGCGGTAGATAGCCTCCCGCTCGTCGGCCGTCCGCCCGAGCAACGCGGCGACCCGCAGGGCCGCCCGAAACCTCAGCTCGGTCGTCCCGTCGGGCGTGAAGAGCGTCTCGAGGCCGACCCAGTAATCGATCAGGCGGTCCTCCTCGCGCAGCCGCCCCAGCGCCTCGCCCCAGCGGCGGAAGGCGAGCGCGAACCGGGGCGTGCCCTGGAGACGGCCCCACAGCCGGGCCAGGCGCTCGCCGGTCGCGGCGTCCAGCGTGGCCAGCGCGTCGGGCAGGTGCAGCGCGGGCTGGGTGAAGAGCGTCAGGCCGAGCGCCGAGATGCTCGGCGTGACCTCCTGCGTGAAGGCGAGGCCCACGTTGCGATCGAGGAGCAGCCGGAGCAGATTGACCGCATCGGCCCGCACCCCGTCCGTATCGGCGGCCCCGCTCGGGTCGAAGCGGCCCCGCGCGACATCGATCTCCAGGGCGCACCGCAACTGCATCAGCTGGTAGGATGAGAGGCCGGTGCCCTCCCCGTGCAGGTTGAGCCACTGCTCCACCTCCTCCGTCGCGAGCTGCCGCAGCCTGAGCCCCGGACGCAGCTCCACCGCCCCCGGCACCAGGAGTACGTTGAGCAGGGGCGTCAGATAGGTCACGACGATCGTCGGGGAGGCGATGTCGGCGGCGACCTGCCCGAAGAGCGCGTCGAACGCCGTCGCCTCGAAGCGGAATCCTTGCACGCGACGCAGATACCGACCAAGGAAAGGCATCGCGAAGAACGTGAGCACGAAGAAGCGCTGGTCGGCCCGGTCGGCCAAGGGTTGCCCCGCGGCGTCGACCAGGAAACGGGCGGACAGGGCCGGGTCGGCCTGCAACGCATCGAGCAGGTCGTCAAATGCCGGGAGTTGCTCGACTCGGCCAACCAGGGGGGTGAGGAAGTCCGCCCGCTCCTCGGTATGCATCCGCGCGCTACCGTCGGCCAGCCGGACCAGGCAGGTCCAGGAATACGTAGACGGCGTGACGCCCGCGCAGGTCTGGCACACATCCTCGACCAGGGCACGGAGCGCGGCGCGTAACGGCTGCATGAGACCCGAACCTCCTAATTCACGACTACCGCCCCCCGCCGTTCAGCCCTCGCCGAAGGGGAAGTGCAGCACCTCCACCGCCCGGCGTTTCGCGGCCTCGCCGCGCCGGTCGTAGCGCGCCGTGGTGGTCGGGGAGGCGTGCCCCGCGAGGCGCTGCACCGTCGCCAGGTCGATCCCCGCGTCGAGGAGGTCGCCGACGAAGGTCCGCCGGAAGTCGTGCGGCGAGAGCGTGGCGACCCCCGCCTGATCGAGGCGCTTCCTGAGCACCTTGTAGATCGCGTTCGAGGACAGCCGCGCCCCGGCGATCCGCCCGCCCTGCGCCACCGGCAGGAAGAGCCCGCCCGGGCGGTCCCCCCGCGCAGCCACCCACACCGCCACCGCCCGCGCCGCGCCGCCTGCCAGGGGCACCAGCCGTTCTTTGTCCCCCTTGCCGTGCCGCACCCGCAGCGTCGGTGGCTCCGGCATCCAGTCGGCCAGGTCGAGATCGGCCAGCTCGGAGCGGCGCACCCCGCCGACGTAGAGGACCGCCAGGAGGGCCGCGTCGCGGGTCCCTGCGGGCGAGTGGTCGGCCAGGCAGGCGCGCACCAGCGCCGCCAGCTCGCCACTCGTCGCCGCGCGCCCCGCCGGTAGGCGGGTGCCCCTGGCCCCGCGCACGTCGCGGATGCGGTCGTACTCCTCCGCACTCAACAGATTGAGATTGCGTGCGTAGCGGGCGACGCCGCGCAACGCCGCCAGGGTCAGGTTGACCGTCGCCGGGGCCGCCCCCCGCTCCAGGAGGCGCTGGCGGATGGAGGCGACGTGGGCGAAGCGCAGCTCGTGCCAGGGCAGCGCCTCCCAGGGGACGGGCGTACCGCCGTCGGCGGCGAGGAGCACCGCCACCGCCCGCAGGCGCTCGACCATCGTCTGCCGCCCCTTCGGCGACAGGCTCGCTAGGTAGGCCCGCGCCGGGTCGTGGGGCGGCACCTGCCCGCCCGCGTCGAGCGGCCCCCCGAGCGTTTGGAGTGCGGCCGCAGGGGTCTCTACATCACTGCCCATCATCGCTTGCCCCCGATCACCCCGGCCGCTGCCGAGCGTCCGTCCCGGCGGCATCGTCCATGCAGGAGGGCCACCCGGCCGCGTTCCACACCGCGTCGAACACCGGTCGCAGCGCGGCGGTCAGGTCGTCGGCATAGTTCTCCACCAGCACCTCGGGGAGGAGCAGCACGTCCCGATCGACAACATGCCCGGCGCGGTAAGCGGAGTGGAGCCGTAGCCGCTCGGGCACCGTCAGCGTGCAGTCGGCCACCCCGAGCAAGCTAAGCAGGATCGTCACCGGCGGCTGGACATCCAGGTACTCCAGTGCCCCGAGGTAGCGCGGCAGATTCTGCAGGAGGGTGTCCCGCAGATAGCTGGCCGAGAGGCGACGTTGCCCCTCCGATTCCCACACCACCCCCGTCTCCACCGCCTCGATGCATCCGTCGCGGAAGACCTGCAAATAGGCTCGCGGTGCCCGCGCCCAGCCGAGCGGGGCGGCGGCGAGGACGCCATCGAACGTGAGGAGCCCGTCGAGATTGTGGCGGTGCGACCAATCGGTCACGCCGGGCGGGTTCAGGCCGGCGCGGTACCCGGCGAGGTCGGCGACGGCGACGCGCCCGCCCGCCTCGAAGGCGGCAAACGGCACCAAGTGCAGCACCAGCTTCGGCCCGTCCCCCACCGGCGCGGGCATCTCGCCCGCGAGGATGCGCGCGACCCGCTCCGCGCGAAACTGGCGCACCCGCTCGGCGAGGCCCGCGGCGCCGAGGAAGAGGTCGCGGGCCTGGCGATAGTCGAGGGTGCTCTTGTTCGCGTCGCGCCGGGCGACGAAGCGCACCCAGTCGCGCTCCCTGCTCACCCAGTGGGGGCGGTCCCAGCTCCGCGGGACGTGGACGACGAGGGCCCAGGCACCGCTGGGGAGCGCCAGGGCGTGCCGCGTCACCCCCGGCACGCGCGGGGTGATGTCGCTGAGGAGGAGATCGCCGAGCCGCCCCAGCTCCCGGTCGGGATCGATCCCCGCGAGCCCGGCGAGCCGGACGGGCAGCAGATCCTCCTCGATCATGCCATAGACGAGGTAGCCCCCGTCGGCGTTGGCGAAGGCGGCGACGTCGAGCCGAAACTCCTGGCCGGCCAGCGGGTCCCGCGCCGCCGGGAGCGCCTGCTTATAGTCGATGCGCTGCCCCTCGCGGACCTCCCCGCGGATCAGCCGCTCGAGATCGGCGACGGTGAGGGCCGTCGCCGGCTTGTTGCCGAACACCATCGCTCGTGGCCCTCCTGGACACTTTCGACGCCCGCTTGACTTACCGATAACGTTCCCCCTAAGGGGAGTTAGGGTGCCCGGCCAGCCTATCCCGCATCGGGGCCATCGTCAAGGGATCCGGCGGACGCCCATGGAGGGTGGTGCCGGTGCACGGATGGCGAGCGGCGCACCCCCGTCCTGCCGCGCCCCGAGCACCCGGGGAACAGGCGAAGCACCCGAGCGCGTTTGCAGAGGTGAGCCGACGTGGACGGCACCCCCCTTGGCTGGCACATGATATGCATATACGTACAGAACGGGTGTTCCCGCTCGCCGATGTCGCGGCGCGGGGCATTAATGCGGGGCCACCGGACGGTGGGCGAGCGCGAGGAGGCGATACGATGGCGAGACCGACCCCGCGCAAGGGGATGCAACTGTTCGACGCGGACGAGGCGCTGCTCGGCATGATCGCGGGCGCGCGCGGCGGCACGATCGTCGTGGGCGGTCGGCACATCCCGAAGGCGGCGATCGCGCGCGTCACCCAGAACCGGGCCTATCTGAAGCCCGGTGCCGACTGGGTGAACGAGGCGCGCGCAGGCATGCCCGCCGCGAGCGCCGCCCGGCCGGTACGCCGATCGCGGCGGGACGTCCGCGCGCCCCACCCGCCCGCCGACGCGGTACGGCCGCTGCCCGACGAACAGACGTATACGGCCCTGGCTCCGGCGACCGTGGTGCCCCTGGCCGCCGAGCGCCTGCGGGCGGAGAGACGCCCGACCGACCTGGGCGCGGTGCGGGTCCGCAAGACGATCGTGGCGGAGGAGCACCACATCCCGGTCGACCTCACCTACGAGACGGTGCGCGTGGAGGAGCGGCCTGTCCCGGTCCGCCCGGCGACCGCAGCCGACCTCTTCAGCGAGGGGACGATCGTGGTGCCGCTGCGCGGCGAGGAGGCGGTGGTCACCAAGGAGGCGGTCGTCACCGGCGAGGTGGTCATCGCCAAGGAGCTGGTGACCGAGCGCCGGTATGTGACCGACACCGTGCGGGCCGAGCGCGCCGAGGTGGTCGAGCAGGCATTCGTGCGGCGCGCGCCCCGCTGAGGCATCCGCGGGCGGCGGCGGCCGCGGCCACGGCGCTGTCGCCGGTCGCGCCCTGCCGCTCAGCGCGGGATGTGGAGCACCTGGCCGGGGAAGATCGCGTCCGGGTCGGCGAGCCGATCCTCGTTCGCCGCGAGGATGCGCGGCCAGACGGCGGGGTCGCCGTAGGCCTGGCGCGCGAGGCGGGCCAGGGTGTCGCCCTGGCGCACGGTGTAATCGGCACCGGGCCGGGGCGGTCCGGCAGCGCCGCAGCCCGCGAGCAGCAGGCCCAGCGCGGCCGCGAGCAACGCCCGGCGCGGCAGGCGCGACGGCGGCAACAGCGGCGGCATTCGTCCCCTCCCATCTACCGCGATACCGCGCGCATGCGCTCCCCGTACGTACATGCAAGTCGCGTGCCCGCGCGGGACGCGGTGAGCAGCGTGGCGGCGCCGCTCGGGCCGCCCACGCCGAGCGAGTCGGCACCGCCGGGGTATTGCCGCTTCAAGGATGGGTCCGATGGGAAGCGGGAGTTCGAAGACCTGGGGAGTAGCGGCAAGATCCTGCCCCTTGGAGTAATATTGTCTATGGAAACTGCGCTTATCGTAGACAAAAAGGCGTGGGATCGGGGGGCGAATTGGTACAGTTTCTGGAGGCACCGCTCGCCGCCCTGGCGCGGTCGCCCGAGCGCCACCCGCGCGATCCGGTCGCCGCGTATCTGCGGACCCTCGCGCCATCGGGGCGCGTCACCGTCGCCAACCGCCTGCTGGCCGTCGCGCGCGAGCTGGGGGCCGCGCCCGAGGACGTGCCCTGGCACCGGCTCGACTACGACGTCGCCGTGGCGCTCCTGGACCGGATGCGCGCCCAGGCGCTGGCACCGGCGACGATCAACCTGACCTTGGCCGCGCTGCGCGGGGTGGCGCGCCACGCCGTCCGGCTGGGGCTGATGGACGCCGCCGCGCTCGCGGGGCTGCGCGAGGTGCGCCCGGTCCGCAACGACGCCCTCCCGGCGGGCCGCTCCGCGACGGGCGGCGAGCTGGCCGCGCTCCTCGCCGGGTGCCTGCGGGACGGCACCCCGATCGGCGCGCGCGACGGGGCGCTCCTCGCGGTGGCCTACGCGGGCGGGCTGCGACGCGCCGAACTGGTGGCGCTCGACGTCGCCGACTGGGACCGCGAGCGCGGCGAGCTGCGGGTGCTCCACGGGAAGGGCGGCCGCCAGCGGATGGTCTACCCGGCGGCCGGCGCGGTGGCCGCGCTCGACGACTGGCTCGCCGTCCGGGGCGCCTGGCCGGGGCCGCTGTTCGTGCCGGTGACGAAGGGCGGGAAGGTGGGGCGGCGCGCGCTCAACCCCCAGACGGTCTACGACGTGCTGGTGCGCCGGACCGCAGTCGCCGGGGTGGAGCACCTCTCGCCGCACGACCTGCGCCGCACGTTCGCCGGCGACTTGCTCGACGCCGGCGCCGATCTGAGCGTGACCCAGAAGCTCCTGGGCCACGCCTCCCCGGTGACGTCGGCGCGCTACGACCGGCGCGGGGCGCGGGCCGCCAAAGCGGCCAGCGAACTCCTCCACGTCCCTTATGGGCGGCGTCGCGGCTGAGAAACGCTGTCCCTTGACGTGCGCCCCGCCCGGCCCCCCACACCCCCACCGTGGACGCACGCCTCCTCATGACTTCCTGGGTCTTGCCGACATTCGATAATCGCCCTCCGCTGGTCTGCCGCACGAGTATCGCCCGAACGTGGTATTCGACCGTGGCGAAGGCCAACCTTGTTCAGTGGGACAGACTGCCGCATTATGACGCGGGAATCGCGGCAAACCCGACCATCGAATGTCGGCAAGACCCAACATCGTTGACGCCGACGTGCAGTCCCCCTGGCAGGAAAAGCGGCGGTGTGTTGACAACAGGTCGCGCCCCCGCTACGCTGTCATTGCGCTCGGGGAGCGCATAGGCACGCCGCGAGAGGTATGCGTGGAGTTATTCACCCCGCCACTGCTCCATCTCCAACTGCTGCTGAGAGCCGCCGAACCCCGGAGGCCTAGTCGCAGTCTGCCCATTTTCACCCCCTGATCTTGTTGCCCACCCGCAGACCGCGCAGGCCACCGTTCTTGGTGGTCATTTTCGTGTGCGGTGCATGGCGGAGGGCGCGGGCGTGGAGACGGAGACGGAGACGACTTCTGCGGACGAGGTGGCGGACCTACCCCCCCGGCCGCTCTGGCGCAATCGGGACTACCTCATCCTCTGGGTCGGGGGGGCGATCTCAACCCTCGGCGCGCAGGCATCGGCGCTGGCGCTCCCCCTACTGATCCTGGCGACCACCGGCTCCCCGGCCCAAGCGGGGCTGGTGGGCGCCCTGCGCGGGCTGCCCTACGTCCTGTTCGGCTTGCCCGCGGGCGGGCTGGTGGACCGCTGGGACCGCAAGCGGGTGATGGTCCTGTGCGACGCGGGCCGCGCCCTCGCCCTCGCCAGTATCCCGCTCGCGCTCGCGCTGGGGCGCCTCACGGCCGTGCAGCTCTACGCGGTCACGTTCGTGGACGGGACCCTCTTCATCTTCTTCGGCCGGGCGGAGACGCCCGCCCTGCGGCGCGTCGTGTCCACAGCGCAGTTGCCCGCGGCGCTGGCGCAGGGCCAGGCGACGAGCGCCGCGGCCGGCCTCGTCGGCCCGGCACTCGGCGGCGCGCTCTTCGGGCTCGGCCGCGCGCTCCCGTTCCTGGTGGACGCCGCCTCCTACGCCGCGTCGGCCGCCGCGCTCCTCTGCGTCCGCGGGCGCTTCCAGGAGGAGCGCGGGGCGGACCGGGGCGCGCTGCGCGCGGCGATCGGGGCGGGGCTGCGCTGGTTGTGGGCCGAGCCGGTGGTGCGCCGCCTGCTGTGGGTGGCCGACGGCGTCAACCTCCTCTACGGCGGCTGGGCGCTGCTGCTGATCGCGCTGGCGCGGCGCCTCGGCGCGCCCGACGCCGCGATCGGCCTGATCTTCGCCGGTGGGGGCGCCGGCACGATCCTCGGCGCGCTGCTCGCGCCGCGCGCCCAGCGCCGCTTCACCGTGGGGCAACTCATGGTCGGTCTCGCCTGGCTCTTCGCCCTCACCTGGCCGCTGTACGCCCTCGCGCCGACCCCGCTCGCGCTCGGCCTCGTCAACGCGCTGGTGTTCAGCTTCGTGCCGATCTTCAACGGCACGCAGTTCGGCTACCGGCTGCTCCTGGTGCCCGACGCACTCCAGGGGCGGGTGAACAGCGTCTTCCGGCTCGTCACCTTCGGCGGCCAGACGCTCGGCCTCCTCCTGATGGGCGCGCTGCTGGAGTGGCGCGGGCCGGTGGCGACCGTCTGGATCCTCTCCGGACCGCAGGTCGCCCTCGCCCTCCTCACGATGCTGAGCGGGCCACTGCGGCGCGCGGGACGACTCGCGGCGACCTCGAACGGACCCCACTCTGCCCGCCACCGACGACCACACGACGCCCCCACTGACTGACCACGCGCCGCCCCGCATCAAGAAACGGGGAAGGAGAGAGGACACCCATGCCAGCCCTCGCCACATGATGTCGGGTCTTGCCGACATTCGATGATCGCTCTCCGCTCGTTTTGTGCGTTGGCATGGGCGGATCGGCCGCGCCGGGTGCCCGCCGTCGCAAGGTCGTCGCCGACGGCCAACAACGCGCGCTGCCGCTCAGGAAAAGCCGGATCCGGATCATCGAATGTCGGCAAGACCCATGATGTCGGACACATATTGATCGCTTGAGTGGCAAGAACGGCTACCGCTCTGGCGTCGATGATGGCGCTGCGACCGGCTGACGCGGCCAGCGTTCTTGCCAGGCCAGATGCACACAGGTGTACCGGATCATGGCTCTCCCGAGAAGTTGGTGCTGCGGGGTCCGGGGTAGGGATGCTGCCCGCGAAAACGGCCGAATGGAGGCCGAGCAATATTGACTCCCGGCTGTTTCCGCACGCCTCGCCTCATGATATGGCACACCGGCGTGTAGTCAGCGTGGCAGCAAAACCCTGCGCCTGGGGAGCATGAGATGGCCTGCGTGCGCCAGATTTGCTCCTTTTACTCGTTGGTTATCCTGCCAGTTCGTGTACACGCCCGCGTAGCCCATCATGAGGCGAGGCGTGGTTTCCGGTCCTGTGCTGGCCGTTTACTCCGTCCGTGGCGATTCGCTGGCAGTCCAGATACGAGCGTGCCAGGATCCGGGAGCGGACGGACTAAACGGCCAGCACAGGTCCGCTTGGCGACACGCAGCCCCGGCTTCTGGGGTTCGCCGCGGATCCGCGCGGCTCCCCAGCGCGGGTGCTCGCCCGCCACCCGCCGGATCGGGGCGACCGTCTCCCCCAGGCGCGGCGGGCGGCCCGGCCGCGGGCGCGACTCCCGGCGCCAGCGCGCGCGGAACCCGGCGCGGTGCCGACGCAGCAGCGTCTCGGGCCGGCTGAGGAGCGAGGCCTCGCGCCACGCGCGGACGCGGCCGGCGAGCCGCATCAGGAACGCTCGATCCGCCCGCACCATGGCCGGGCGTACGCCGCCGCGGCGCGGTACCAGCAGTTGCTGGCGCGGCAGGGCGTTCTCGGCGAGCCGCTGCGCCCGACGCCGCGCCACGTCGGTCCCGGCCCCAGTCGCCTGCGTCATCGCCGGGGGCCGCGCCGGGAGGCATGCGCGGGGTGCGCGGCACAGCCCGGCACGGATCACCAGCAGCCGACGGCGGCAACGGCCAATGCGGCCCAACGGCGTCCGCCTCAGTGACGACGCTCACGAGCTACCGAGACGCGGGGCAACTTGCCTCGCCGCAGTCTACCCGCTCAGCAGGTTGCGCCGGATGGATAATGAGCCAGGACAGGGGGGGAATGGCCCGAACATGGCCGCGAATCGGCGCGGCTCGACCCGCATGCGGCCGTTTCCGCGGGTGCCGTCCCTACGTCAGAACCTACAGCACCAACTGTGCGGGAGACCCCGCATCATGTGGCGAGGTCTGATATGTGTACCCCAGGCGTTGGCCGGGCGTGTGCCATTATCAGAGAATTAGCACTCCCGGTTCCGGCGTCTTCTTCACCTCGAAGTACATCCATCAGCATGTGATTAAGCGACGAATGTCGACAACCCCGCAAGGTCGCATATAAAAATGGTGTTATTCGCTGGTGCGTTCCTTATCTAGTTCCTCTTGCGTCTGTATCGCCTGCTCGTAATTCGACTTCGCTCGCGTCATGCGTAAATTCGCTAGCATCTCGCGCACTTCCTGGCGCTGTTCAGGGGACATATGCGGGTCTACCGTGCGATCGAGGAGTTCCTGCTCGCTGTTCTGTATCGCCTCGGCAGCGGCATTCCTGATGGCCCGACGGTGAATAACGACCTTACTCCAGATATACAAAGTGGTGGCTCCGCCGGAAACCCAGGGAGCCAACACGTCTAAGGCGTGTTTGTAAAGGAAATTATCCGGTAAGAGAGAGATGATTGCCTTGACGAATGCGCCGGTGCCGCCTCCGGAGAGGGCACCTGTTCGAAGGTCAGCCCCCGTAATCCCCTGCTTAGCGGGTCGCCGTTGGCCGCTCACTCTCTTCTTCTCTCACAGACTGGACGAATCGCTGGACGCTATCCTTATCCGCCGGGTCAAAGGGTGCTTCCCCCCCTTTTTCCTCGATCAGTTTGGTGAGCGCAGTTTGGTACTCCTGGCGGATACGCCGCTCCATGTCGCGTTGTCGTCTAGTCATCGCGATGATCAAGGATGACTTTCCAACCATGCGCCGTACAGGGACGCCCCAAATAGTACCAGAATAATCACCGGAGGGTGAGGTGGCGACCAGTTGTACATATTTCTCGTCAAGTTCTTTCTGCCGCACGGCGATACGATGCTCGCGTCGGCTTTCCTTGACGTGACCCCGGATGAGATCGGTAACGGCATATGTAATAGCCGCACCGCCGAGGATGGCGGAAAGGAATTCAGCACCCATGGTGCACCTCATTCTGCAAGTGGCCACTACCCTCTTGTGACCGAAAGGAAGAGAATTACTATCGCTAGTAATCGGTCCGACTATCCCATCTGCGGTGAGATCACCGCTTTGCTGAAAGCATTTGATGGCAATAGCAGTGGTTGGACCGAACGTCCCATCGGCGTAACCGTATGCCAGACTGGACATTCCCTTATGTCTGGTATACGTGTAGGGTCGGCCTACTATATATCATGATAAGACAGTTTTGAGGGCTTTACAACCACGCCTATTGTGATATAGGCCTCCCGTTAGTTTTCTAACGACGCTTTACGCTACGCGGATCGCCACGGGTACCGCCCCCGATCGGCCGGGGTGCCGTTATCGCAGGGAAGGGGCAATTCTGTGCGATACTGGGGCAGCTAAGGC
>JAABUN010001628.1_pt1 | contig 47682 bp, 48 predicted proteins | sample 5559311 | NCBI WGS metagenome assembly JAABUN01 (sample SAMN10711877, study PRJNA513370) | rock metagenome | isolation source: Antarctica rocks | place: Antarctica: Victoria Land, Siegfried Peak sud
GCCGCGCTTTCTGGCTGTTCGCCTACTGCTACAACCAGCGTTGCCTGTTCTGGCACGAGCGGCCCAAGTTGAAGCAGGCTAACATCGGACTGGCACAGTTCTTAACCGCCCAACTTTAGGCACTCCCACGACGGGGGCGGCACGACCTCGGCAACGGCGATTCGGGCGCGGGCGAGCGCGTATCTCGCATCCGCCCCGGTCGGCTCGCAGGGCGCGGCGATCATCTTCCAGAACCCCAGCCGCCAGGACATCGTCGGCCCGATCCCCGAACCGGGCACGGTTGCCCTGTTCGCGTCCGGCGTGCTGCCCGCCCTGGGCGCGCTGCGTCTTCGCCGCAAGCGGAACGGCAAAGCGGCATAGTTCTCCGCTCCGATCCCTGCGGCGGAGGAAAAAGCGGGCGGCTCGCAAAGTGCGAGCCGCCCGCTTTTTTTTGTGCGGGATTCGTCTTGTGGCGTCGTTCGTGCCGGACGCCGCCGCCGCCCGCGCCGGCGCAGCGCGGGCGGGTACAATCGCCTCAGGGGGCGTTGCGCCGAATTTGGCCTCTTCCCGGTTCGTTTGCGCTTCGCGCCGGCTCCGAATTTATTCCCGTGAGGAAGTGATCGTGCTTCATTCGCTCCAGTTTGAACCCGTGCTGCGCGCCGCGCTCGCCGAGGACATCGGCGCGGGCGACGTTACCACGCTGCTGACCGTGCCCGAACTCAAAACGGCGCGCGCCGAGATGGTGGCAAAAGCCGAGGGCATCGTTGCCGGGCTGCTTGTCGCCGAGGCCGCCTTCCGCATCGTCGAGCCGGGCGTCGCTTGGCAGGCGTACGCCAGGGACGGCGACCAAACGCGGCCCGGCGACGTTTTGGCGAGCGTGATCGGACCGGCGCGCGGGCTGCTGACGGCCGAGCGCGTCGCCCTGAACTTCGTGCAGCGCCTTTCCGGCGTCGCCACGCTAACCATGCGCTTCGTGTCGCTCGTGGCGGGCACGCGGGCCAAAATTGTGGATACGCGCAAAACGACGCCCGGCCTGCGCGCGCTTGAAAAATACGCCGTGCGCTGCGGCGGCGGGAACAATCACCGCTTCGGGCTGAGCGACGCGATCCTCATCAAGGACAACCACTTAGCGGCCGGCGGGGGCGTGGCCGCGACGGTTTGGCGCGCAAAGGAACTCGCCCCGCACACGATGCGCATCGAGGTCGAGTGCAAAACGCTCGCGCAGGTGGACGAGGCGATCACCGCCGGCCCCGACATCATCCTGCTCGACAACATGGACAACGAAACGCTGCGCGCGGCCGTCACGCGCATTGCCGGCCGCGCGCTTACGGAAGCGTCGGGCGGCGTGAACCTTCAAAGCGTCGCGGCCATCGCCAAAACCGGCGTGGACCTGATCTCGGTCGGCGCGCTCACGCACTCGGCCCCCGCGCTCGACGTTTCGCTCGACATCGTCGCGCGGGATTAGCGGCCGGTGCTGTTCGGCGCGACCGTTCTGCGCCACGAAGTCGTCGGCTCCACCCAGGACGTGGCGCGCGAACTTGCCGCCGGGGGAGTCGCGCCGGGAACGGTGGTCACCGCTCGTTTTCAAACGTGGGGGCGTGGGCGGCGGGGTCGGGTCTGGCACGCGCCGCCGGATGCGAACGTGTGCCTGACCGCCATCGGTCCGCCCGTCAAAGCGAGCGTCGCCTGGCAGATCGCGCTCGTGGCCGGGCTGGCCGCCTGCGACGCCGTTCGCAAAGCCGCGCCCGCCCTCGACGCTCGCGTCCGCTTCCCGAATGACGTGACAGCAGGGGGCAAAAAAGTCGGCGGGGTGCTGGTGGAAACCGCGCCGTTTGCCGCGTCGGCCGACGCTGTTGTCCCCCTGATCGGCATCGGAATCAACGTTCGCGCTGCCCCGCTGCCGCCCGATGTCGCCGTTCTCGCCACGTCGCTCGAAGTGGCGTTGGGTACGCCCGTTGAAATTTCCGCCGTCGAATCCACCCTGCTGCGTCAACTCAGCCTGGCCTGGGACGAGTGGACCTGGAACGGCTTCGCGGCCACGCTCGCCCGCTGGAAAACGTTCGCCGACCCCGCCGCTCGCCGAACCTTCGTCCTCGACGGCCGCCCGACCCGCTGCCGCGTCGCCGACCTTGCCCAAGACGGCACGCTCACGCTTGAAACCGACACGAGCGACGTGTGCAAACTAAATGCCTCGACCGTCGTCCTGGGAGATGACTAAGCGATGAATTGCGCTACCGCGAAAGACCTATTGCTGGGGCGGCTTCGTCGCGCTATTGAGGCGCACGAGCAAGGGCGATTCACCGCGATCGAGGACGGCGCGCAGGAATTGCCTGACCTCGACGCCTGCCTCGAAGAAGACGAAGCCGGGTATCTTCGCTTAAGTTCGATCAGCGAATTTTTAGACCGTTGGGCAGACGCTCGAAACCATGATTGGGCGTACTACCCCGGCATCAAGCGGGAAGACTGGCCGGTTCTGGCGCGAAGGTTGTACCAGAATGTCGAGCAGGGGCGTGACCCAGACGAACTGTGCCAAGAAGCGCGTGTGTTTAACCTGCCGGAACGCGAGCCGTTCTGGACACCGCTTTTTCGTTGGATTTTGCGACTCGCTGGCCGCGAACGCACCTGTGCGGCTGAGCGGGATCAAAGCGATTAAGCAACTAACGCCCTAATTGAACGCGTTCGCGCACGAAGGCAAGCGTTCGGGGCGGCGCGACGGCGAGGGCGGCGTTCGGGCGCGAGCCGACGCGGGCGTGGGCGCGCGGCGAGAATGGCTCGCCGCTCAGCCAGCCGACTTCGGCCCCGACCTCGCCGGCCAGAACAACGGCGGCGGCAACGTCGTACAGCGACACGGCGAAGCAGTGGCAGCCCGACAACCGGCCCGCCGCGACGTAGCAGATGTCGAGCGCGGCCGAGCCTAAGATGCGCAAACGGCAGGGCAGGCCCGAAAAGTCGAGCGTGCGCGCACTGGTCGAGCAGATCGCGTAGGCATCTTCCCACTCGGTCGGGCCGCCGGGCGCGAGGCCGGGCAGAAGAACGCCGTTGCGCGTCGCGCCCAAACCGCGCGCCCCCGCGAACGTTTCGCCTAAATGCGGAGCGGCGACCACGCCCACGGCGGGCGCGTCGCCCACGATCAGGCCGACCGAGATGCTCCAGGTCGGCAGGCCATGGGCAAGGTTGGTCGTGCCGTCAATCGGGTCGAGCGCCCACAGCGGCACGGCGGCATCGGCGACGGCTTCGTCCGCGCCGAACTCCTCGCCCAGAATCGCGTGGCCGGGATAGCGCGCGCTGATCGTTTCGCGGAAAAAGCGTTCAAGCGTCTGGTCCACGTTCGTCACCAGGGTTCCGTCGGCCTTGAGCGACACGCTTGGCCCGCTTCGGATGAGCGACTCAGCGCGCGCCCCTGCCTCGGCCACCATTTCCTGGGTGAAGCGCAGCACGTCGGCGAGGTCCAGCCCGTTTTCGTTGTTCATGTTCGGCATTGTCGTCATTGTTTTTCTTCTCGCGGCCCGTGGTTGAATTAGCAGCATGCCGCCCGCCCGAACCGACCTGTTCGTCACCACCTCGTTCCGGCCCTCGCCGGAGCGCGAGGCGCACGCGCGCCAGCTGACCGGCGCGTTAAACGCGCCGTACGTTGCGCGCGGCGACTTCGGCCTGCCACGTCTTTTTCGTGATCGGCCCGGCAGCGAGCGGGCGCTCGTCGTCCAGGCCAAGCGTCTGCTGCTCGTTGCGAAAAGCGGGCCGGAATTTTTTTACCACCCGAACACGGCCTTTTTGCGCCTGGGCAACGTGCTGCGCGGCGGGCGCGACCTGCTGATAGAAGCCGCCCAACTCGTGCCCGGCGACCGGGTTCTGGACGCCACGCTGGGCTACGCGGCCGAGGCGATTTTGTGCGCGCACGCGGTCGGGGACGCGGGCGAGGTTCACGGGATTGAGGCTGTACCGGAACTGGGGATCGTGGTGCGCGAAGGGCTGCAAAGCGTGACGACCGATCAGCGAACGCTGAACGAGGCCATGCGGCGCGTGCGCGTCGTCCATCTGGGCCATCACCTTGATTTTCTGCGCGCTTGTCCGACCGGCCGCTACGACGTGGTCTGCTTCGACCCTTTTTTCGAGGAAGTGTTGACCGGGTCCGAACCGTTCGCGCCTATTCGCGCGTTCGGCGAACACGGCCCGCTGCTGCCGGAAACGCTTGATGAGGCGCGGCGCGTGGCCCGGCGGCGCGTGCTCGTCAAGGCGGTCAAGTGGGCGGAAACGCTGCCGGCTCTCGGAATTACCGAGCAGGTCACGTCGCGCAGCGGCAAGGTCGCGTACGGCGTGCTGCTTGGGGGGTAAGCCCCCACCCCCTTCCCCTCCCCCAAGTGGGAAAGGGACCCACGCAGGCGGGAAAGGGGAAGGGGGCCGCTTCACCACTGCGGCGCGATGTGTTCGCGGATGCGCTCCACGGCTTCCTGAACGCGTTCGCCGTTTTTATCGCCGGTCAGGGTGAGCGACATGCGGACGTAGCCTTCGCCGTTTTCGCCGTAACCGGTTCCGGGAATGGCGAGTACGCCGGCCTTTTCCAGCAGGTCCTTTGCAAAACTCATCGCGGTGTAACCGGGCGGGCAGGGGACCCAGACGTAAAAAGCGGCCTGGGGTTTTTCCAGTTTCCAGCCCAGCGAATTCAGGCCGTCCACGAGAATGTCGCGCCGCGTCTTGTAAAGCACGAGCGTGTGGTCGTTGTTCACGTTCGCCAGCGCCCAGCCGGCCGCGCGGTCAATCGCCGAAAACTGCTTGCTGTCCACGTTGCTTTTGAGTTTGTTCAGCGTGCTGATTGCGTCCGCGTTGCCGGCCGCGAACCCGATGCGCCAGCCCGTCATGTTGAACGTTTTGGACAAGGAATGCGTCTCGATGGCGACCTCGCGCGCGCCCGGCGTTTGCAGGATGCTGGGCGCGCGGTAGCCGTCGTAGCCGACTTCCGAGTACGCGCAGTCGTGGCAGATCAAAATATCGTATTCGCGCGCGAACCGAACCGCCTCGGCGAAAAACTCCGGCGTGGCGACGGCCCCGGTCGGGTTGTGCGGGTAGTTGAGAAAAAGCAGTTTGGCCCGCTGCGCAACGTCCGAGGGGACGGCCGACAGGTCGGGCAGAAACTTGTTTTCGGCCAGCAAGGGCATCAGGTGCGGCGTGCCGCCCGCGAGCAGGGTGTTGACCTTGGGGACCGTGTAGTTCGGATCGGGCACGAGGGCTATGTCGCCCGGATCAATGTAGGCCCAGCACAGGTGCGCCAAGCCTTCCTTGGAGCCGATCAGCAGCACCATCTCCGTTTGGGGGTCGAGGGAAACACCGAAACGCTTTTGGAACCAGGCGGCGGCGGCGTCGAGGAACGCGGGGTCGCCAGCCGGACTCTCGTCGTAGCGGTGCGTTTCCGGGTCGCGGGCGACCTCGCACAACTTTTCGATGATGGCCGGCGGCGTGGGCTGGTCGGGGTCGCCGATCCCTAAGTCAATCAGGTCACGGCCCTCGGCGAGAGCCTTCGCTTTGGCGCGGGCGATTTCGCCGAACAGGTAGGGCGGAATGAGGTCGAGCCTTTTGGCGCGTTGCAAAGTTCAAAAACTCCTAAACGTTAAAATGTAGTGGCGCTTTGGTCGCCGGTGTGCTGCCGGACCGTTTGGCCCGGCGAGAGGATGAGGAAGGTCGGCAACATGGTGGGTTTCCTGCGACGAGTTACAGGGCGATTTGGCCGTCGAAGACCGTGACGGCCGGGCCGGTCATGAAAACGTGGCCGTCGCCGCCCTCTTCCCATTCGATGAGCAGGTCGCCGCCGGGCAGGTGGGCGAGGACGCGCCGGTCGGTGAGGTCGTTCAGGGCGGCGGCGACGACGGACCCGCACGCGCCGGTCCCGCAGCCAAGCGTTCGGCCCGCGCCGCGCTCCCAGGTCGCCATGCGGATTTCGTCGCGGCCCAGGATTTGAACGGCGTGAACGTTGGTGCGGCGCGGAAAGTCGGGCGCGGTCTCGATGGGCGGTCCGGCTTTTTCCATGTCCACGGCCGAAAGGTCGTCCACGAAAAAGACGGCGTGCGGGTTGCCCATCGAAACGGCCGTGAGCGTGACCATTTCGCCAGCCGTGGTTGTGACCGGAACGGCGACAGCCCCGCCGGTCCCCGTCATCGGGAGGCGCGCCCGCTCTAAGCCGGGCGCGCCCATGTCTACCTTGACGCGCTCGACCAGGCCGTCCGCGCCCTTCGTCATTTCGAGCCGCTTCACGCCGCCGAGCGTTTCGACCGTGATCTGGGCGGCGTCGGTGTAGCCGTTGTCAACCACGTACTTGGCGAAGCAGCGGATGCCGTTGCCGCACATTTCGGCTTCGGACCCGTCGGGGTTGAACATGCGCATCTTGTAGTCGGCCATTTGCGAGGGCAGAACGAGCAGCACGCCGTCGCTGCCCACGCCGAAGCGCCGGTCGCAGAGTTTGACGGCCGCGGCCTGGAGAGTGTCTTCGGAAGGCGCGCCCGGCTTGAGGCAGTCCACGACAACAAAGTCGTTGCCGACGCCCTGCATTTTAACGAACGAGAGCAGCGCGCCGCTCATGCCTGGATTCCCGGCGGGACCGCGCTGGCCCCGTCCACGAGCGTTTCGACGTCCTCGATACTATTCGCGCCGCCTTCATCGTTCATCTGGCCGGGCTGGCTCAGGCCGGCGGCCTCGCGCGCGGCCATCTGGGCCTCGCGCATGTTCACGGGGCGCATCGGCACGATGCTGGTAATCGCGCTTTTGTAGACCAACTGCGTCGGGCGGCCCTGACTGTCGAGCAGGATGGTGAACGTGTCGAAGCCCCTCACCTGCCCGCGCAATTGAACGCCCCCGATCAGGTAGATGGTGACGCCGACGCCCTGCTTGCGCACCTCGTTCAGGAACGTGTCCTGCAAATTAACCTGTCCTTTGTTCATCGAAATCGCTTCTCCTTCGTTTCTTTTGGTCACGGCGCTTCGTTGACGCGCCCGGCGATTCGCGCGGCCACCTGAGCGGGCGTCGTCGCCGCGTTTGTCGTCAGCCAGGTCACGCGCGGATCGCCTCGGAACCACGAGAGTTGTCGTTTGGCGTAACGGCGCGTGTCGCGTTTCAGTTCCGCCACGGCCGTTTCCCTGTCTATGGTACCGGCAACAAACGCGGCCAGGTGCCGGTAGCCCAGACTTTGCAGCGATTTCAGGCCGGCGGGGTAGCCCGCTGCGAGCAATCCGCGCACCTCGTCCTCGAAACCCGCCGCTATCATCGCATCCACGCGCCGCTCGATGCGTTCGTACAACGCCTCGCGCGGAGCGATGTCGAGGCCAAAGACGAACGTGTTCGGCCGGGGCTTGCCGTGAACGCCTTCGGGCGTGTGGAACGACGATAAGGGCTGACCGGCGACCGCGTACACTTCGAGCGCGCGCACGATGCGCTTCAAGTCGTTTTCGTTGATTTTGGCGGCCGAAGCCGGGTCCACGTCCGCAAGCCGCGCGTGCAGAATGGGCGTGCCGCTCGCCTCGGCCTCTGCGTACAGCCGCGCGCGAACGTCGGGGTGGGGCGGAACGTGCGGCAGGGACAAAACCGCCGTGACCGCCCGCACGTACAAACCGGTCCCGCCTACCAAAATCGGCACGCGGCCCCGCGCCCGAATATCGGCAATCGCGGCGTTCGCCAGCCGCTCGAAGTCGGCGACGTTGAAGTCCGCGTCCGGGTCGGCCACGTCAAGAAGATGAAACGGGACACGCGCTCGCTCGGCACTCGTCGGTTTGGCAGCCCCGATGTCAAGGCCGCGATACACGGCCACGGCGTCCGCACTGACGATCTCGCCGTTCAGCCGCTCGGCAAGCGCCAAACCAACGTCCGTCTTGCCGACCGCCGTCGGCCCGACCACGGCGACGAGCGGCGGCTCGTCAAACGATCCGGTCACGACCGGCGCGGCGGCAGAACCTCGGCGGCCCGGCGCTGCGCGCTGACGGCGGCGCGTCCGGCCGTGAACAGGGCGCGCGGCGCGCCGACGCCCGGCGGAATCAGCGTTTGGTTCCGGCTCGGCCCGATGGACACCATCACGGCCGGTACGCCCGCGAGTTCCTCGACGCGCCGAACGTAGGCTTGGGCGTTCGGGTGCAACTCCTCGAAGCGGGTCGCGTTGGTCAGGCTGGTATCGTCGGGCCAGCCGGGGAGTTCCTCGAAAACAGGCTCGCAGCCGTCGAGCAGGGTCACGTCGCCGGCCGGGAAGTCGCGCAGCAGACGCCCGTTTTTTTGATACGCGACGCAAATGCCGACGCTCTCGAAACCGGCCAGCACGTCCAGGTGGCCCACGCAAATTCCGGTCAGGCCGTTGGTGCGCGCGGCGTAGCGCAGAACGACCGCGTCGAGCCAGCCGCAGCGTCGGGCGCGGCCCGTCGTCGTGCCGTACTCGTGGCCGCGCTCGCGGATGCGGCTCCCACGCTCGTCCAAAAGCTCGGTCGGGAACGTGCCCGCGCCGACGCGCGTGGTGTACGCCTTGACGACCCCGATCACCTGCCCGATCCCTGTCGGCGGGATGCCCGTTCCGATTGTCGCCCCGCCCGATGTCGGGTGCGACGAGGTGACGTACGGGTACGTCCCGCCGTCAATGTCGAGCATCGTCGCCTGCGCGCCCTCAAAAACAATCGCCTTGCCGGCCGCGTAGGCGTCGGCGGCGAGCGCAAGCGTGTCAGCAACGAACGGGCGCAGCCGGTCCGCGACCGGCGAAAGGCGTTCGAGCAGGGTCGCCTCGTCGAACGGGTCCGCGTCGTAGAGTTTGGTGAGCAGGGCGTTTTTAAGCGGGAGAACGGCGCGCAGGCGGGCGCGCAGCCGGTGCGGGTCCACCAGGTCGCCCATGCGGATGCCGATGCGCGCGGCCTTGTCCTGGTAACACGGCCCCACGCCGCGCCCGGTCGTGCCCAGCGCGTTCTCGCCCTTGGCGCGCTCTTCCAGGGCATCAAGGGCCTGATGGTACGGCAAAATGACGTGGGCGTTTTGCGAAATGCGCAGGTTGTCGAGGGACACGCCGCGCGCTTCCAATGCGTCCATCTCGCTTGCCAGCACGTCCGGGTCCACGACGACGCCGTCGGCCAGAATGCACAGCGCGCGCGGCGACAATATGCCGGAAGGGATCAGGTGGAACTTGTAGGTTTCGCCCCCCACGATGACCGTGTGGCCCGCGTTCGGCCCGCCGCCGTAGCGGATGACGACATCGGCATCCTGGGCGAGCAGGTCCACGAACTTGCCCTTGGCCTCGTCGCCCCAATGCGTCCCCACCACCACTACCGCTGCGCCCATGTGCGTTTCGCGCCCCGTTCGCTTTATTGTTTCCGGTTATCGTTCCCGGCCAGACAAAAAGAAAAGGATAGCGACTCGCGCGCGCTATCCCTTTAGAGAAGTTTCGAATGAACGCGGTCATTGTAGCGCGCGAGCCGAGGCGTGTCAACCGGAAAGCGCAAGGGAAAAAGCGGCCCGCGCAAGCGCACCGAAAGGTTATACGCCCGCGCCCACGCAATTACACTCTCATGTACCTTTTCCGCTACCAGACCAGCGACGGCCCACGCCTGGGCCTCGAAATCAGTGAAGGCCGCTTCGACCTGACCGAACTTTCGCCACAGTGGTTCGGCTCCGTTTCGGCGTGGCTGGCGCATTCACACCCTTCCGAGTTGATACGGCTGTCCACCCCTCGCCGGGTTTCCACGCCTGTCCCCGACGATGCCAAGCTGCTCGCGCCCCTCGACGGGCAGGAAGTCTGGGCGGCGGGCGTCACCTACGAGCGCAGCCGAGTTGCCCGCAGGGAAGAAAGCGCGGGCGGCGGCGACTTTTACGACAAGGTGTATGCGGCGGAGCGGCCCGAACTTTTCCTGAAGGCGACCGGTGGCCACCGCGTCGCCGCTCCGGGCACACCGATCCGCGTTCGGCGCGACTCCGCCTGGAACGTGCCCGAACCCGAAATGACGCTAATTTTGTCCTCGGCCGGAAAGATCGTGGGCGTGACGGTCGGCAACGACGTTTCCTCGCGCGACATCGAGGGCGAAAACCCGCTCTACCTTCCGCAGGCCAAAGTCTACGACGGCGCGTGCGCGCTCGGCCCGATGATCCGCATCCTGGACGACGAACTCGATTTGCGAAACCTGCCCATCCGCCTGACCATTACGCGCGCCGGCGGCGAAACCGCCTTTGAAGCCGAAACCTCGACCGCCCGCATGAAGCGTGCGCCCGACGAACTCGCGTCTTACCTGTTCCGCGAACTTTCCTTTCCCGACGGCGCGTTTTTGATGACCGGGACCGGCATCGTGCCCCCCGACGACTTTTCCCTCCAAAGCGGCGACGTGGTCACGATCACGATTGACGGCGTGGGCACGCTCACCAATCCGGTCGCCTGAGGCATCATGAATCACTTTGTTTTCGTGGCCGTCGCGCTTTCACTGGCATCCGGGCGGCTCGCTGCCGCCCCGCCCCCCGGCCCGCGCACCTTCGACGGCAAACATCCCATTCAGCGCATTCATGTCACCGCCGTGTACTTTTTGCCCAGGGGACGCCGGCCGCTGCCCGATTGGCAGGCGCGCGTCACCTACTACGCGCGGCGGCTTGAAGCGTTCCACGCCCGCGAGTCGGGCGGGCGCTCCGTTCTGCGCGTAAGCGTCGAACCCGCTCCGCTGCAAGTGGCCCTGACGCCGGAGCAGCTGCGCCAAAACGACGACCAGAACGGCATCTTTTGGCGCACGTACGAGGCCGCGAAAAAAACGCTTGCGTGGCCCCGGCGGGGTGGAGCCGACAAAGACGCGTTCCCGATCCTGCTCGTGCTGAGCGACATCAACTGGCGCGAGCTCGATGACTTTTCGCGCACGCGCATCGTGAACGGCGTGCCGACGCACGAGGGCAACGTGGACAAAAGCGGGCGGCACTTTCCCGGCGCGGAGTCGGGCGGGGCGCGGGCCGTTTATTTCGCAAACGAGGGTTTCGGCTACGGCCTGGTCAGCGCGGACGGCTGGCGCGTGCCCTACAGCGGATCGGACTGCGTCGTCTACCACGAGGGAATCGGCCACGCCATCGGCCTGCCGCACCCCGAACCCGGCGACGACTCGGTCATGGGCACGGCTCAGTACCGCTACTGGCTGAACCAGTCATGGCTGAACGCGGCCCAAAAACAACGCCTGGGCTTTCCCGATACGGCCGGCGCGCGGACGCCGAACGATTTGTTCAGTGCGTTCACGGCTTTGCCCGATCCCATCGCGCCCGTTCCGGGTCAGCCGTTTGTTCTTCGCTTCACCTGGCCGCCGAATGCCGCTCCGGTCAAAAACCTCGTGGTCGAAACGCAGACCGATCTGTTCGGACCGTGGAAGGCATGCCCCGTCGCCCTGACGAAGTTGCCGCCCGCGACCATTGCCTTCGCCTTTTCCCGGCCTACGCCGGTCAGTTATCGCGTCCGCGTCACGCTTGCGGACAGCCAAACAGCCGAACTTTGGGGCTACTTTCAGGTACGCGCCGCCGCCGCGACCGACAACGAAGGAAACTAACTCGTGAACCCGGCCCTCGTTAACACGTCCCGCAACCCGCACGCCCGCCTGCGCCCCGTCGCGGCAAGCGCCGTCACGCTCGAAGACGCCTTTTGGCAGCCGCGCCGCGAAATGAATCGGGCCATCACGCTGCCCTCGCAGTTCGCGCACCTGGAAACGTCCGGCACGCGCCCCAACTTCCGGCGGGCGGCAAAAAAAGAAGCCGACACGCCGTTTCGCGGTCCGGTCTTCATGGACTCGGATTTGTACAAGTGGTTGGAAGCGGGGGCGAGCGCACTCGCCACCGACGACGATCCGGCCCTGCGCGCTCTCGTGAACACGGCCATCGGCGAGATCGAGGCCGCGCAGCAGCCCGACGGCTATTTGAACACGCACTTCACCTTCGACAAGGCAAATCTGCGTTATTCCAACCTGCGCGATTGGCACGAACTGTACTGCGCCGGCCATCTTTTTCAAGCCGCCGTCGCCCATTTTCGCGCCACCGGCGACGAGCGCCTGCTGAACGTCGCGCGCCGCTTCGCCGATCACCTGTGCGAAACGTTCGGCGACGAGGAAGGCAAAAAGCGTCAAACGGACGGCCACGAAGAGATCGAAATGGCGCTCGTCGAACTGTTCCGCGCCACGGGCGAGCGGCGTTACCTTGACCTCGCCCGATTTTTCCTCGACGTTCGCGGCCAGAAAACCGTCGGCGGCGGCGCGTACCACCAGGACCACGTTGCGTTTCGTGACCTCGCCGAAGTCACCGGGCACGCCGTGCGCATGACGTACCTCGCGTGCGGGGCCGCCGACGTTTACCTCGAAACCGGCGACGCGACGTTGAAAACCGCCCTGGAACGCCAGTGGCGCAACCTGACGACGCGCCGGATGTACGTCAGCGGCGGCCTGGGCGCGCGCTACGAGGGCGAGGCGTTCGGGGACGATTACGAACTGCCCAACGCGCGCGCCTACACGGAAACCTGCGCCGCCATCGGCAGCGTGATGTGGAACCACCGGATGCTGCTCGCCACCGGAGCGGCGCGCTACGCCGACCTGCTCGAACACACCCTGTACAACGCCGTGCTGCCCGGCCTATCCCTCGACGGCCAGGCCTACTTTTATCAAAACCCGCTCGAAGACGACGGAAAGCATCGCCGCCAGCCCTGGTTCGGTTGCGCCTGCTGCCCGCCCAACGTCGCCCGCCTCCTGGCCCAACTGCCCGCGTACTTTTACAGCACAACTGATGACGGCGATGACGGCAGCGTGTTCATCCATTTGTACGCCGCGAGCCGCGCCCAAATCACCCGGCCCGGCGGCGGAACGCTCACGCTGCGCCAGCGCACCAACTACCCGTGGGACGGCGACATTGCCCTGACTATCGAGGAAGTGACCGGCGGCTCCGACTTTGCCCTGCTTCTTCGCGTGCCCGGCTGGTGTGAAAGCGGCGCGGTCCTTGAAGTAAACGGCGAGCCGCACCCCGGCCCGCTCCCGCCCGGCGACTATGTCGAACTTCGCCGAACGTGGAAGGCCGGCGACACCATTCATCTGCGCCTGCCCCTGCCCGTTTGCCGCGTCGCCTGCCACCCTTACGTTGCCGAAAACGCGGCCCGGGTCGCCCTGCTGCGCGGTCCGATCTTGTACTGCGTCGAACAGGCTGACCATCCCGACTTCGAACTGCGCGACTTGGTTTTGACGTTCGACGCCGAACTAACGCCGCGCCCGCGCCCTGACCTGCTGGGCGGCATCGTTACCCTCGAAGGCACGGCTGCGCTCTGCCCGCCTGGCGACGGTTGGACGCCAAACACGCTGTACCAGACCATTTCCGGCGGCGCAAGCGCGACTGGCGTGGAGCGCAAAACGGTCTCGCTCACCGCCGTGCCGTACTTTGCCTGGGCCAACCGCGAGCCGGGCCGGATGCACGTTTGGCTCCGGGAACGCTGAGGCGCGCGTCCCGGCCGCCGTTGACAGGCCGGAAAACGCCGCGCTACAATGCCGGGTGACGGCCGGCGCGCACGCCCGTCATTTGCGCGCCGGCCTTTGACTTTTTATGCCTGTCCTCGCCCTCGACAACGTGACCAAACGCTTCGGCGGCCTGACGGCCGTGGACGGCGTTTCGCTCGTGCTGGAAAAAAACGACCTGGCCGGCCTGATCGGGCCGAACGGGGCGGGCAAGACGACCGTCTTCAACCTGCTCACCGGCGTTTACGCGCCCACCGAAGGCACGATTGTCTTCGAGGGCAAAAGCGTCGCCGGTCTGCGGCCCCATCAGATCGCGCGCCGCGGCATCTGCCGCACGTTCCAGAACATCCGTCTTTTTCCTGACCTGAGCGTGCTGGACAACGTGCGTACGGCCGCCGCGCTCCACGAAAAAGCGGGATTGTGGGACGCCGTGCTCAGGAACGGCCGGTTCGCGTTCACCGAAGCGAAAGTCACGCGCGACGCCGAGGAACTGCTCGAACTTCTCGACCTCAAGGATTTAAAGGAGGAGCAGGCGCGCAACCTGCCCTACGGCGACCAGCGGCGACTCGAAATCGCGCGCGCCCTTGCCACGAAGCCGCAACTTCTCCTTTTGGACGAGCCGGCGGCCGGCATGAACCCGCAGGAATCCGGCGATCTGATGCGCCTGATCCGCCGCCTGAAAACCGACTTCGGCCTGACCATCCTGCTGATCGAGCACGACATGACCGTCGTGATGGGCGTCTGCGAAACCATTACGGTGCTGGACCACGGCCAGCCCATCGCGCACGGCACGCCGGCCGAAATCCGCCGCGATCCCAAAGTCATCGAGGCCTACCTGGGCGAAGCCGTCGAAGACCCGGCCGACGTGAACACGCCCAGCGCGACCGCCGCCGAGGCCGCTGCCCGATGAGCGGCCCTGCGCCGGCCGCGCCGCTCCTGTCGCTCGAAAACCTGGACGTGTTTTACGGCGCGATCCACGCTCTGCGCGGCGTGAGCGTGAGCGTGTCGCCGGGCGAGATCGTGACGCTGATCGGGGCGAACGGGGCGGGCAAAAGTACGCTGCTGCGGGCTGCGTCGGGCCTGGTCCGGCCGCGCGCGGGCCGCGTCGTGTTTTTGGGCGAGGACGTAACCCGGACCGGGCCGAGCCAGATCGTCGGGCGCGGGCTGGTCCACTGCCCCGAAGGGCGGCGTATCTTTGCGAACATGACCGTCCGCGAAAACCTCGAACTGGGCGCGTATCTGCGGCGCGACAAGGAGGGCATCGCGGCCGACCGCGACCGCGCGCTCGAACTGTTCCCGCGCCTGCGCGAGCGTATCGGGCAAAGCGCGGGCACCCTCAGCGGCGGCGAGCAGCAAATGCTCGCCATCGGCCGCTCGCTGATGGCGCGTCCCAAACTCCTGATGCTCGACGAACCGTCACTGGGCGTCGCGCCCATCCTCGTTCGCCAAATTTTCCAGACCATCCAGACCATCAACCGCGAGCAGGGAACCGCCGTGCTGCTGGTCGAGCAGAACGCCCACCTCGCGCTCGGCGTCGCTCACCGGGGCTACGTTCTGGAAACCGGCCGCATCACCCTTGAAGGCAAGGCGGCCGACCTGCGCGCCAACCCCGACGTTCAAAAAGCGTATCTGGGCGAAGCCGGCGGCCATTGAAGAAACGCCCGTGACGCTCGACGAAACCAACGTTGCCGATTACGCCAGCACGCTTGTTTTGCAGGTCAAAGGCGGCGGGCGCGAACTGGACTACTCCGACGCCTCAATCGCCGTGCTCGAAGAACTGTTGCGCGTGTCTGACCCGCTGCTCGCGGGCGAAAACTTCCCGGACGCTCAGCGCAACATCGTCGCATTTTACAACGGCTGCTACCTGGGTGAGGTGATCGCGCGCAACCTGGGCGGCGCGTGGCGTTTTTCCCCCAACTGGTTCGACGCCTCGCTCGTGCTCCCGTTCGGCGACGGCGGCTTGCAGGTGTTCCCGTTCCAAAAGGTGTATCGGCGTTTAACGGAAGGCCACGAAACGCACGATCTGGCCTCCTACTACGAAGGTATTCGGGCCAAACTCGCCGAACCGCCGTCCGCCGCGTAACCCGCGCGGGTGCGTCCGCTGGTTCTCACGGAAAAAGGATTGCCGCCATGCCCGCTCGCCGTTGGAGCACGCCCTGCCGTAGCACCCTGGCCCCGCTTCTCGCCGTCGCGCCCGTGCTGCTTTTTAGCGTTCACGTCGCCGGCGCCGCCCAAGACCGACCGGCGGCGGAACCGGCCGCGCCCCTCATTCTTTCGCCCGGCCTGACGATCACGCCCGGCCTTTCCGCCACGGAGTATTACGACCTGGCGGTCGCAAAACTGCGGCGCAGGCGCAACTTCGAGCGGGCGATTCTCGAACTGCGCGAGGCCGTGAAGCAGGAACCGGAAAACCGCACGTACCAGATCGCGCTCGGCTGCGCGTTCGCCGGCCGCGCGGCTTCGCTTGGCAACGCCGCGTCTTATGTGAACATGTTCGCCCGCGACCAGGGCAAGTTCAAGCAGCGGCTCGCCGCGTGGGAAACGGCCCAAAAGGACCGCAGCAGTTCGCTTTACCGCAAGCCGCGCCCGCTGCCGCCCGTGCTGCGCACGAAGGACGATAAAAAGCCCTTTACGCTGACATCGGACGAGGCGGCAAAGCGGTTCACACCGCTCGCGCTCGCCGCCGTCGCCGCCTGGGACAAATCTCTGACTCTTGCCAAAACCGACGACGAGCGGGCCGAGGCGCAGTGGTACCGCGGTTGGGGTATTCGGCTGCTCCACGGCTTCGGCAAATGGTTTGGGGTGAACAAGATCAAGGACGTGCCCGTTCTCGCCCAAGCCACTAAAGCCTTCGAGACCGCGAACGAACTTGCCCCGAATGACGCTCGCTACTGGCAGTCGCTCGGCGACGATGTTCTCGACTACGACTGTGACCGGGGCGCCGCGCTGAGCGCGGGCGCGCCCGACCCGATCAAGCACGCCCTCGACGCTTACCGGCAAGCGGCAACGCGGGACAAGCGCAACGTCCTGCTTTGGTACCGCCTGTACGAGCTGCAACGCTTCGACAACGCGGCGGCAAGCGCCGACCCGCTGATCGGTCTTCAAAACCGCGAGCAGTCCGAGAACGCTTTGCGCCAGGCCGTGCGTTGGGACGCCGGCAACGCCTTTCCTTTGTACCGGCTGGCCGGTTTGCGCTTGTACGAAACGCCCTACAGCCTGTTCGACCAGGCAATCCGGGGGGCAATTAAGGATGACGCGCCGGAGCCGCCGCGCGAGCAAACGACCACGCGCGTGCTCGCCGCCCTGACGGAAAAGGAGCGGGTAGCGGCGCGCGAGGCGATCCGGCTCATCGAGCAGGGCAACCGCGCCCCGCGCTTCACACTGCCCTTTTACCAGCCGGCCGTTCCGCCGTTGCTGTCGGCGGCGTGGAACTTCCGGCGGCATATCTGGCTGCGCGAAACCTGGTGGGATTTTCTGGCATTTAACACGGTCGCCAGCGTTGCCTGCGATTACGCGCGCGTGACGGCCAAACAGGGCGACGGCGACCGGGCCGCGCGCGCGGCCCGCGCGGTAATCACCATGGGGGAGCGGCTCGGCCGGGACGTGTGGGACCAGATGAAACCGGGCGACTACGAAATGATGCAGACGTGGCACACTGGCGTGGCCGCCGCCGCGAGCGGCTACGCCGCTTTGGCCGACGTGTACGACGCGCTTGGCGATGCCGACCGGGCCGCCCAGGCGCGCAAGGCGGCCGAAGCCGTGGGCGTGATCTCGTCCGAGCGGCAAGCGCAACTCGGCAAGGCTGCCGAAGAGGGCTACGGCAATTATTGACGCAGATTGTCAGTCTTCCCAGGCTTCTTTCACGCGCGGGGGCTTGATCTCGAACTCGCTGAGGCGGCCGGCGAGCGATTTGGCAACCTCGGCGCGGACGTGGATGGCGTCTTCCTTGTACTCGACCGCGCTGACCTTACCGAATTCGTAGCACTGCGCGACCAGGTCCGAGCGCGAGTAGGGAATGGCGAGGTTCAAATCGGCCACCAGCGTCTTGACGGTCGCGCTGAGGGTGTCCATCAGGTAGGAAATGCCCTCGGCTTTGGATGCGGCGATGTAGACCGCGCTGGGGACCGTGGCGACCAGTTCGCGCAGGTGAAACTGGTCCTCGACCAGGTCGGACTTGTTGAACACGGTCACGATGGGCTTGTCGGCCGCGCCCAGTTCGCGCAGGGTTTGCTCGACGACCTCCCGGTGCCGAGTGGCCTCTGGCGCGCTTGCGTCCACGACGTGAACCAGGAAATCGGCCCCCGTGACCTCCTCAAGGGTTGCCCGGAACGCGGCGACCAAGTGGGTCGGCAGGTTGCGAATGAAGCCGACCGTGTCGGTCAGCAAAATGCCCCAGCCGTTCGGGAGCACGACGCGTCGCGTGGTCGGGTCGAGCGTGGAAAACAGCATCCGGTCGGCGAGGATGTCGGAGCCGCTGAGCGTGTTGAGCAGCGTTGACTTGCCGGCCGAGGTGTAGCCGACCAGGGCGGCGGTGGGAAAGGGGAGTTTGCGCCGGCTCGCGCGCTGCTGGCTGCGCTGCTTGACGACTTCGCCGAGTTCGCGCTCCAACTCGCCGATGCGCTCGCGCACCTTGCGCCGGTCGGTTTCGAGTTTCGTTTCGCCCGCCCCGCCCCGCACCCCGATGCCGCCCTGCTGGCGCTCGAATTTCGTATAAAGCAGGCCCAGGCGCGGCAGCAGGTAGGTGAGTTGGGCTAACTCCACCTGCAACTTGCCCTCGCGCGTGCGCGCCCGCTGCGCGAAAATGTCCAGAATCAGTTGCGTGCGGTCAATTACGCGCGTTTTGAGCGTTTCGCCCAGATTGCGCTGCTGGGTCGGCGACAGGTCATCGTCGAAGATGGCGAGCGTGGCGCCGGTTTCCTGCGCTTCGGCGAAAAGTTCGTCCGCCTTGCCGTGGCCGACAAGAAAGGCCGGATCGGGCATCTTGCGCTTCTGGCCGATTTTGCGCACGACGTGAACGCCCGCCGTCGCGGTGAGTTCGGCGAGTTCGTCCAAACGGGCGTCGAGCGGATCGCGCGCGTCGGTCTCGTTGGATTCGAGGGCGACGAGCAGGGCGCGCTCGGTGGAGATGGTGCTGTGCATCTGCGGCGTGCCGACGATGCGGGCGTCGTTGTTGTCGCGGTCGGAAATGGTGGTGCCTCCTGGCGCGCGGCGCGGCGTTCTCGTTGCCGGCGCTGCCGTCTTTATCGCCTTGTACCCGCGCGGCGGCAAAGATCGTGCGTCAGGGCGCGTCTTCCCACCACTTCGGGCCGCGCTCGCCGAGGGCGACTTTGGCCGCGTGGACGCGCGCCCGCGCTTCGGCCTCCGCGTTTTTGTCGCCGGTCTTGAGCGCGCGGCCGACATCGCGGCGGGCGGCCATCAGTTCGGAAACGAGGCGTTTGCGCTCGTCTTCCGGCAGGTTCGGGTTCGTCGCGCGCCACTTGCGGCCGTCTATGACGACGTGATGGCCGTCGGGCGAGGGCACGGCGCGCTGCGGGGGCTTTTCGTCGTCCATGCCGCCGGTTTACCCGCCGGAGGCGGTTTGGGCGAGAGCAGCGGGCGACTGGCGCAAAATGGCGCAGCCGAAGGCGTGCGTTTCGGCCGGCGCGGGTTTGCCGGAAAGAACGGCCGAAACGGCGTCGCGCAGTTCGTGGGTCGTGGTCTGGGCCGGGTCGCGGCTGTCGTCGAAGCGGCCGTGGTAGCGCAGAACGGCGTTTTTATCCAGCACGAAGACTTCGGGCGTGACGTGGGCCTTGAAGTGGTCGGCGGCCTGCGCGCGGTCGTCCTTGAGGGCCGGGAACCCCAGCCGGGCGTCGCGGGCGTGCGCGGCGATGTCGGCGAGACTCTCGTCCTGGTTGCTGTACACGCCGACGAAGCGCACGCCGCGCGGCAAAAAGGCGGCGGCAAGGTCACGAACGCGGTCCGTGTACGCGTTGGCGCAGGGGCAGCGAGCGGACGTGAACAAAACCACGGTCGCGGTTTGCGTTTTGCCGCCCAGCACGGTCGTCATCGGTGCGCCGGGCTTGTCGGCGCGCGGCAGGGAAAAGTCGCCGATCTTTTTGCCCACGCCAGCCGACATCGCCGCGACGCGCTCGTCCAGGCAGCAGTTGGAAACGTTGAGCAGTTGCCGGCCGTGAGCGGCGACGTCCACCCGGCTGATGCGAAACTTGATGCCCCCCGACGGCTCGACCACGTAGGTGACGCGCCGCCCCGTGACGCCGAAGCGTTTGGCGAGCGCGCCTTTCGCGTCGGTCAGAACGGGAAAGGGCAGTTTTTCGGTCTCGTGAAAAGCGCGTGCTCGGTCCGCTCCGTCGGGCGTGATGAGAAAAACTTTCGCGCCCGCTTCGTCAAAACTGGCCGCCGTCGCCTTGAGCGAGCGCGCCTCGGCGAGGGTGGCCGCATCCGACAGACGCGGGGCGAACGCGAGAAAAACGGCCCGTCCGCGATAATCGGCCAGCCGGTGCGTGGCTCCATTTTCGGCCGACAGCGCGAAGTCGGGCGCGGGACGGCCGGGCAGAAGGCCGCCGCCGCTCACGTCCGGGTCGAGCAGGCGCAGCAGGCCGAGCAGCAGGAGCGGGACCGCGAGCGCAACGGCAACGCCGGCAAAAAGCGGCGAGCGGGCACGGCTTTTCGCGGCCGGATAAGAAGCGGGCTGAAGGTTCTGCGCCATTTTTCACAAACTCCCGCTTCCAGTATGCCGCCGCGCGCGGGCGAGGGCAAGGTGCGGGCCTATGAAGGGCTTGGCGCCGAAGGCAACCGTTTCTCGCGGGCGGAAAAGCAGGTCGGCCTACCTTCTACCTTTACCTCCCGCGTGCAGAGCACGCTTGATTTCTGTGCCGGGCCTTTCATAGGCCCGCACCTTCCTTGACGCTCATTTTCGCGCGTGGCTATACTGAAGGCGAGCGAACGCACCGTTGCCGAACAAGGAATTTATCAAGCAATGAACGAAGTCAGCACGCCCACGCCGCCGGCAAAGGCCATCGAAGCCCACCTGACCGAGGAGCGCGTTTTCGCGCCCTCCGAGACGTTTAAGCGGCAGGCGAACGTCGCCGATCCGAACGTTTACGAGCGCGCCTCTGGCGACCCGCAGGCGTACTGGGCTGAGTGGGCCGAGCAGTTGGAGTGGATCGAACCCTGGCACACGGTCTGCGAGTGGAACCCGCCGCACGCCAAGTGGTTTCTGGGCGGCAAACTCAACGTCAGCGCGAACTGTTTGGACCGGCACGTCCGAACCGCGCGGCGCAACAAGGCCGCCATCATCTTCGAGGGCGAGCCGGGCGACACGCGCGTTTTGACCTACCACGACCTGTGGCGCGAGGTGAACCGCTTCGCGGGCGTGCTCAAAAACCTGGGCGTCGAAAAGGGCGACCGCGTCACGATCTATTTGCCGATGATCCCCGAAGCGGCCATCGCCATGCTCGCCTGCACGCGCTTGGGAGCCGTTCACTCGGTCGTGTTCGGCGGCTTTTCGGCCGAATCGCTGCGCGAGCGCATCAACGACAACGGCAGCAAGGTTCTTCTCACGGCCGACGGCGGCTACCGCCGGGGCAGCGTCGTCGCGCTCAAGACGGCGGCCGACGAAGCCCTCGACGGCGACGCCTGCCCGACCATCAAGCACGTCGTCGTGTACAACCGCACGAGCGACCCGGCCAAAGTTCCGATGACGGACGGGCGCGACCATTGGTGGCACGACCTTTTGAAAAACGCGCCGCGCATCGTCGAACCGGAAGCGATGGATGCGGAGGACCCACTTTACATCTTGTACACTTCCGGCTCGACCGGCAAGCCCAAGGGCATTTTGCACACGACCGGCGGCTACCTCACGCAGGTTCACGCGACCACGAAGGCCGTGTTCGACCTTCACGACGAGGACGTGTACTGGTGTACGGCCGACGTGGGCTGGGTGACGGGCCACAGTTACGTCGTGTACGGCCCGCTCGCGGCCGGCGCGACCGTGCTGATGTACGAGGGCGCCCCCGACTTTCCCGCGCGCGATCGATTTTGGAGCCTGATCGAAAAGTACGGCGTTTCCATTTTCTACACGGCCCCGACCGCGATCCGCGCCTTCATGAAATGGGGGACCGAGCACCTCCAAAAACACGATTTGTCCAGCCTGCGGCTCCTCGGCTCGGTCGGCGAGCCGATCAACCCGGAAGCGTGGATGTGGTACCAGGAGCACGTCGGGGGCGGCAACTGTCCCATCGTGGATACCTGGTGGCAAACCGAAACGGGCGCAATTCTCATCACGCCGCTGCCCGGCCTGATCCCGACCAAGCCGGGCAGCGCGACCAAACCCTTTCCCGGCATCGAGGCGGACGTGGTGGACGAGGCCGGCAACTCGGTTCCCCCCGGCGGCGGCGGCTTCCTGGTCCTCAAGTCTCCCTGGCCCTCGATGTTGCGCACGCTTTGGGGCGACGACGAACGCTACCGGAAAACGTATTGGAGCAAGTTCGACGGCCGGTTCTACTTCGCGGGCGACGGGGCCAAGCGCGACGAGGAGGGCTACTTCTGGCTGCTCGGCCGCGTGGACGACGTGATGCTCGTGGCCGGCCACAACATTTCCACGATGGAGGTGGAAAGCGCGCTCGTGGACCATCCCAGCGTCGCCGAGGCCGCCGTGATCGGGCGCACGCACGAGATCAAGGGACAGGCCATCGCCGCCTTCGTGACCGTCAAGGACGGCACAACCGCGACGCCGGAATTCGCGGGAACGCTCAAGGACCACGTCGCCAAAAAGTTAGGCGCGATCTGCCGCCCCGACGACATCCTTTTCTCAGCGGAACTGCCCAAAACCCGGTCGGGCAAGATCATGCGCCGTTTGCTGCGCGACATCGCCGAGGGCCGCGCTTTGGGCGACACGACCACGCTCGCCGACCCGAACGTCGTGGCCGGGCTGAAGGATAAGTACGAAAGCCAGGAGAGTTAGCGGCGGGGGAGCGGGAAGGGTGCGCGCGCGCCCTTCCCGCCGGTTTCGTTTGCCGGGCAGGCGCGCGCCCGCGCGGCGTTCAGGCGGCGCGCTGCTGCTGGCCGTCCCCGACCACGGTGAGCGCGGCGCTGGCGGTGCGCGGCGCGGCCGGGGCGCGGTGCAGGCCCGACTTGCGCTCGGACTTGCACACGTGGCCCATGGCCTTGTAGAGTTCGCCGTCGTCGCCCTCGGCCGGGCCGTCCTTGACGACCAGCGAGATCAGGTCGTTGCTGGCGCGATCCGTGACGGACACCAAATCCACCGACGCTTTCGGCAACACGTTTACGCCGGGCAGCAGCGGCATGACCCCAACGCCGTTCGGCTTTGCCGGGCAGCACGACTACCAATCCGATCCCGACAGCGCGCTGATGAAGTTGGGCCACCGCTACTACGGCGCGAGCACGGGGCGGTTCCTGTCGCGGGACCCGATCCAGGACGGCTACAACTGGTACGCCTACTGCGACAATGATCCCGTCAACGCGGTGGACCCGGAGGGGTTGGCGAAGATTTGGGTCCGCTTCCGCAGGTTGGGCGTCAACATCTTTCAAGCCTTCATCATCGTGGAGGATGAACAAAAGCCCGGCCCGAACAACCTGTGGTACATCCGGGGCGACAAAGATCGATGGGCAATCACGCCTGACCTGGTGGTGACGTGGGGAGATTACCAGCCGAACACTCCGGACTGGCTGGGCGGCAACGACAGATCGCCCGGCGGACCGGCACCGATCCTGATCCGCGATGACAACCTTCCGGCCGACTTCTGGAAAAACTGGTTTAAGCAGGTCGGAAGGGACATCAATAACGAGAACATCACCTACGGTTGGATCGGCGACAACAGTAGCTCAACGGTAACGACGATCCTGGACGATGGTACTCTGCCGTTTCCTGCCGCGCCAGTGCCGTGGCCTAACGCTGTCCCTGGATGGGGCACGATCCTGCCGCACTGAAGCAAAGCGACATCAACGCCTAGCAAACTGTTGCGGGCGCGGGGGTAGACGCTGGAACGGAATCGCCGTTACGGAATGCCGTTACGGAGTCACCGTTCTGGGCGTCTACCTCCACCTTTACAATCGTTTAAGTCGTTTGAGGAGGTAGCCAAAACATGACCAAACGGATTTTCCTTGGCGTCTTGGTCGTGCTGATCTTGAGCGCCATTCCGTTGGGCGCGTATCTGCACCACGCCAATCGCCCTGACAGCAACCGCGCCCGAAGCGCCAGCAGAAAGGAAGAGGTCCGCAGTATGAAAGAAGATGCCCGCAATATGCAAGAGGAAGGACGCGCGGACGAGTTGGTAGCAGCCATCGAGCGCAAGATCGAACAGGCCGAACTCATGGGCGCGACGCCGCAGCAGGTCATTGCATTCTTGGAGCGAGAGAAGCTAGGGGAACTCCCATTTTCATACATCACCAATTCGTCCACAAACGTATCAAGAAAGTTGGGCGAGATAGACAACTATGTCCTAGCGCGTAAGCGTGGTGTAGCGCGTCACATAGGACTTTTCCAGATCACTCCAATCGACGTGCAGGTTATGTTTGCTTTCGACGAGCAGAACCATATGAAAGCGTATGCAGTAGAAAAGGTAGGCGACGTTGGTATTCCACTTTGAACACCAGAAGGTCATGAGGTTATGGTCTTTTCGGCGTTGTCGTTGTAGTCTAATGTAGTCCGCAGGGCATCATCAGACGGTCACGACCGGCGGACAGACCACGACGCTTTCCTGGGACGCGGACAGCCGCTTGACGGGCATCGCCTACCCCAACAGCACCACCAACACCTTCACCTACAACGGGTTGGCGCAGCGGGTTGGCACGACCGACAGCCGGGGAACGCTGACCTACACGCTCGAAGATGACAGCGTGGACAGCGCGGTTCTCAAGGACGGGGCCGCCACCTACACGCACGGGCTGGGCCTCGTCTCCGAAGTGCGAAGCGGAACCAGCAAGTTCTACCACGCAGACACGCTGGGCACGACGCGCGCGATGACGGGCAGCACCGGCAGCGTCACGGACACCAAGTCCACCGACGCTTTCGGCAACACGTTCACCCCGGGCAGCAGCGGCACCACGCCAACTCCCTTCGGCTTCGCGGGGCAGCACGGCTACCAGAGCGATCCCCGATAAGGCTGGGATCAATGCACGGGCTGCGCGGCAGGCGCATAGTCCGCCAGACCGAACGCCGTGGCAGGTCCGAAGGATAACTACGAAAGCCCGGAAGGTTAGCAGGATGGCGGGACGGCTGCGGGGACGATAATGAAGCTGGCAACCCACTCAAAAGGCGCGCGGCGCACGGAAACGTTTCCCTGCGGCGCGCGCCTTCTTTTTTTCGACTCCTGGCGGGCCGTCAGGGAACCTGGCCGGCGTCCTGGCTTTCGGCGTCCTTGATGACGCCAACGTGGCCTTCCAGGTCCAGGTGGGTGACGCCGTCGAGCGGCAGGTCCACCGCGCGGCACCAGGCGATCACGGCTTCCTTGCTGGGGGCTTCCAAAATCCAGGCGATCTTGCCCTCGGCCAGGCTGTGAAACGAGCGGTAGCCGTGGACTTCGGAATTGTCCGCAAAGGTCGCGGCGATTTCCTTGATGCGTTCGGGCGTCAGGCCGCCGGGCGCGAGCGTGTGGATGGACAGAAACTTGGGCATGGACGTGCTCTTAATTGTAGCCGACCGGCGGCGGGCGCGCAGGCCGTCGGTGAAGCGGTTCATGAAGGCGGCGGAACGCTCAAGAGCGAAAGTTTAAATCGCCGAGCACGCCAAGATCAGAAGAGAAGACTCTGTGCTCCCTTTTTCCGGTCTTGGCGTGCTTGGCGATTATTCTTCCTCCGGGACGGGCAACGCGCCCGCGCCGCCGCGCAGTCGGGGGAACGTGACGACGGAGCCGGCGATGATGTTGCGGCTTTTGCGCCGAGCCAAAAGGTCGGTCCAGTCGGCGGGTTTAATCAAGCGCAGGCCGGGGATGACGTTGTCACGGGCGAGGTCGCCGAGCGCGTCCTCAATGCTCGTTAAAAATTCGGCGATGCGCTTGTCCGGGACGGTGACGACCGCGAGGTTGAGCAGGGCCGGCAGGCGGATGCGGCGTTCGGTTTGCCCGTCCTTGCGGTTCACGCGGTCGTAGTAGGCGAGGCAGAAGCCGAGCAGGATCGGGTACTTTTGGCGGATGGGGTGGTAGCCGAGCAGTTTGCGCGACAGGTGGGTGTATTGGGGGTGATCGCCGCGCACCCAGTCGTACACGTCGCGGCCCAAATGGTAACGGAACTTGACCAGCGTGCGGGGGGGCGGAGCGACAAGGGCGTTTCCCCCCGCCGCCGGGGCGACGTTCATCGTTTGCTGGGCGTCCAGGGATTCGAGCGACAACAGGCGGGTGATCGAAAGCGTTCGCGTGACGCGGGTTCCGTTCTCGTGGGTGATCTGGGTGGCGCGCGGCAGGCTGATGCGGCTGAGCAGGTAAACGTCGCGGCCCTTGGCAATCAGGTCCGCGCCGTGGTAGCCGCCGCGCGGCGTTTCCTTGCGCTTCTGGTAGCGCAGCAGGTCCGAGGCGTAGGCGGTCACGTAGGTTTCCGGCGGCTGGTCTTTGGCCGCCTCCAGCCAAAATCCGGCCATCGTGAGAAACGTTTGGGCCGCGCTCGCGCCGTATTTGGCGATCTGCTGAACCGCCCGTTCCGGCCCGAAGCCGATCTCGTCGTCGCACTCGATGCGCACCTGCGTGTCGCCGGTTCCGGGCGCGGCGGTGATCGCGGTCCCGCCGGCGCTGATCGTCCACAGGTGCGGTGCGAACAAGGCGAGCAGGGCGTCGCGGGCGGGCGCGGCGGTGGGCACGCGGATCAGCGGGCTGGCGAACATGCGGGCCGGAAGGCGCGGGCCGGGCCGCTGGGGAAACCGGGCCGGCGGCGCGGGCGCTGCGTCCAGGTAGGCAAGAACGAGGGCTTCCCAGCGTTTGCGGCAAGCGATCCAATGAGCGACGCGAACGGAAACCGCGTCCGGCAGGGCCGACGAGGTCGGCTCGTTCGGCCCTTCGGCGGCGGCGAGCGTGGCGTAAAAGGCCGCAAACGACGCTTGCGCCTCGCGCTCGGCGGCAAGAGTCGCGTCCAACGCGTCCACGCAAACGGCTTCGGCCGTCGTCAACGTGGTCCCGGCTTCGCGCCGAACGAGAACAACGTTCATAGCGGCCTCGACGCGCGCCGCCGCGTCGTTGGGGGGAGGGGAGGTGTCGTTCATGGTTTTGTCGAGGCGGCGAAGCGGCTTGCGGGTCGTTTCGGGCCTGTTGTATTATAACGCCGGCTCCGGCCGCCCTTTTCCCTTATGACAATCACTCCAAGCCCGCGCCGCCGCCGCAGCCTCGCCGGTTCCACCGCGCTGCTTGTGGCCGTTTTGATCGCGGCCGCGTTTGCGCCGGGCAGAACGGCGCGCGCGGAGCGGTTATTGTTTCAGCGCAGCGACGCGCTGTACGCGGCCGGGACCGACGGCGCGAACGCGCGGCGGCTGTTCGTGGTAGGCCGCGCCTCTGACGGCGTGGTTTGGGCGCCCGCCCCAAACGGCCGCCGCATCGCGTGGCTGGAACGGCTGCCCGCCCAAAACGACCTGGCCGGCGCGGCGGGATTGTCCGTTCGTCCCGTGGCCGTGTACGTCGCCGACCTGTCCGGCCGGCCCCGCAAGCGACTGCTGGCGACCAACGATCTGCGCGACCGGCAAAAACGAAAGGTCACCCGCCTTTTCGTGGGCAGCGAAGTTCCCACGGAAAACGGCGTTTCCCCCTTTTCGGATTGGGCGCTCGATTCGCTCGCGTGGAGCGCGGACGGCCGCAGTTTGTACCTGTCCTGCACCTTTTTGCCGTCTGCCGGGGGGCGCGCGACGTTCGTCGCCGACGCGCGGACCGGGGCGGTCGTGGTGGACGCGCAGGGACGATGGAAAAGCATCGCGCCAATGACGCAGGTAGACGCGCGCGGGCCGCTGCTCGTGGGCGTCGGTTTGTCCCGCACGACCGACGAGGCGACAGCGGCGAACGCGCAAAGCAAGTACGCGCCTCTGCTCGTAACGAACTTGGCCGAGGGAAAAACCATTTCCCTACTGGCTCCGACTTTTTCCTCGACCCGCCGCCCGGCCTATGCGACCGCGCTGTTTCCGGCTTTATCGCCGGACGCGAGCGTGGTCGTTTTTACCGCGCTGGGTCAGGGTCTGTACCTCGTGGACGCGCGGGCGGGCAAAACGTACCGCCGCCTGACGACCGGGGCGGGCGACGACAACGCCCGCTGGCGCGGGGACGGCAAGCACATCTTGTACCTGTCCGCGTCCCCCGACGGCGCCCGCGACGACCTGTACGACCTGGAAGTGCCGCTTGTCGGAACCGGGCGCGGTCGTCTAATTCTCGCCGACGTGGACCGCTTCTTCGTCGTCCCGGACTGAGGACGAATGGGGATAAATGGATATGAGCACACGAACCATCGTTCTCGACGGCCCGACCGAGGCCGTGCTGCTGGAATTGTCACGCAAGGAGCAGGTCGCGCCTGACGACTTAGCCGCGCGCCTGCTGCGCCGCGCTCTCCGCGCCGCCCGCCCGCGCCCCGTTTACGACATCGAAGCGATCCGCGCCAACTGCGCAGAGTTCGCCGAGGAAGAGTTGGCCCTCGCTGACTCCGACCCGGAACACCGGGCGGCCCTGCTGGCCGCGGAAGACGCCGCGTGAACAAACCTTTCGCAATTTATTACGAGCACCCGGACTGGTTCCGCCCGCTTTTCGCCGAACTGGACCGACGCGGCATTTCGTACGAGCGGCTCGACGCCGGTCAATTTTGCTACGACCCGGCCGAACGGGAGAGCGAGTACAGCCTTCTTTTCAACCGGATGAGTCCGTCCGCGTATCTGCGCGGGGCGGGGCAGGGCACCTTTTTCACGCTTGGCTATCTGGCCCATTTGGAGCGGCTCGGCGTCCGGGTCGTTAATGGGCGGCAGGCGTACACGGTCGAGACGAGCAAGGCGCTGCAACTGACGCTGCTCGAATCGCTGGGCCTGCCGTATCCCAAAGCGCGCGTCATTAACCATCCGTCGCAGGCGTCGGGCGCGGCCGAGGATCTGCGCTTTCCCGTCGTGGTCAAGGCGAACATCGGCGGCAGCGGGGCGGGCATCGTGCGCTACGAAACCAGCGACGACCTGGCGCGCGCCGCCGCGAATGAGGAACTCGACCTGGGCCTGGACAGCACCGCCCTGGTGCAGGAATACGTGCCTGCCCGCGGCGGGCGCATCACGCGCGTGGAAACGCTGGGCGGCAAGTTTTTGTACGCCATCAACGTGTACACGAGCGGCGAAAGTTTCAACCTGTGCCCGGCCGACATTTGCCAAACGACCGGCGGCGTCGAACTGGTGCGCGGCGCGTGCGCGCTGGACGCGCCCAAATCCGGCCTGACCGTCGAGGGCTACGCGCCGCCCGATGACGTAATCGCCGCCGTCGAGCGCATCGTTCAGGCTGCCTGCGTTGACGTGGGCGGAGTGGAGTATATGACCGACGACCGCGATGGCCGGCTCGTGTACTACGACGTGAACGCGCTTTCCAACTTCGTCGCCGACGCGCGAAACGTGGTCGGCTTCGACCCGCACGAGCGGCTGGTTGACTTTTTGATCCGCGAGGCTTGCTAAAAATGCGCTACGGCTACTGGCTGCCCGTTTTCGGCGGATGGCTCCGCAACGTCGAAAACGAAAACATGGAGGCGACCTGGGCTTACGCGAGCCGCCTCGCCCAACGCGCCGAACAGATCGGTTTCGACCTAACGCTGGTCGCCGAACTCAACCTGAACGACATCAAGGGCGAGTCCGCGCCGGCCCTCGACGCCTGGTCCACGGCCGCCGCGCTTGCCGCCGTGACGCAAACGCAGGAAATCATGGTCGCGGTTCGGCCCACGTTCCACGCGCCCGCGCTGCTCGCCAAGCAGGCCGCGAACATTGACCACATCAGCGGCGGCCGGCTTTCGCTCAACGTCGTGTCGTCATGGTGGGCGGACGAGGCGAAACGTTACGGCGTTTCCTTCGAGCAGCACGACGACCGCTACGCCCGCACGACCGAATGGCTCGACGTGGTGGACCGACTTTGGCAAGGCGACGACGTTTCCCTTGACGGGCGCTATTACAAAATCGAGCAGGGCGTCGTTTCGCCCAAGCCTCTCACGCACCCTCGGCCGCCGATCTACGCGGGCGGCGAGTCCGAAGCCGCCCGCGACATGATCGCCCGTCTGTGCGACGGCTACGTCATGCACGGCGACCCGCCGGATATAATCGCGGTCCGGATTGCCGACATGCGCGCGCGGCGCGAGCGTTTGGGATTGTCCCCGCTCACGTTCGGCCTCTCCGCGTACAGCATCGTGCGTAACACGGAACGGGACGCAAAGGCCGAACTCGCGCGCATCACCAACGTGCAAAGTTCGGCCGCGGGCTACAACAACTACCAGCAATGGCTGGCCGGGACGAAGTTGGAGCAGCAAGTTTCGCTCGAAGACTACTCGGTCTCGAACCGGGGTTTGCGCTCCGGGCTGATCGGGACGCCCGCCCAGGTCAGGGAGCGCGTCGCGGAATTTGAGGCGGTCGGCGTGGACTTTTTGCTGCTCCAATGCAGCCCGCAGTTGGAGGAGATGGAACGCTTCGCCGCAACCATTATTCATAGCGCGGCGTCGTGACCGGCGCGGAAAAGCGGCGCATCGGGGCGATCTCGCTCCGGTAAGCGTTTTTTTCATATTGCGTGCGGGCCGCGTCCCAGCCGCTCGCGGCGGCCATCGCGCCCGCCAGTTCGTCCAGACGGTCCAGGCCCTGTGCGGGCGCGAAGCCAAGCGGCGTGCGGCGAAGCAAGGCATCCCCAAGCGTGACGGCCATTTCCTGTGTGGCGGCGCGTTCGACCTGGGCGTTCGCTTCGCCCGCGCCGAAATCGCTGCCGCCGAGCGGTTCGTCGGCGGTGCGCGACGGGCCGCCCTTGCCCAGTTTGTCCACGGCAAGCGCGCCTAATTGTTCGGCGATAGCACGGTAGGCGGTGATCTTGCCGCCCAGCACGCTCAGCAGGCCGGGCACGCTGTCGGTCGCGTGGTCGTGGATTTTGTCCTTGCGTGACACCTGAGACGCGCTCATGCCGCCTCGGGAACGTTCCCGCACCAGGGCGCGCACGCCAGCCCAGGCGTAGAAAATGGTTTCCACGTTTGCGTCGGGAAAATGGCGGCGCGTTTCGGCTTGAAGGTAGGCCACGTCGTTTTCGTCGGCCGCGGCATCGTTTGGGTCGCCCTCGAAGTCGGTGTCGGTCGTTCCCACGAGGGAAAATCCGCGCCAGGGGACAACGAAGAAAACGCGGCCGTCGGCTCCCGCCACCAGCACGACGGCGTGCTTGGTGAATTGAGGAACGACCAGATGCGCCCCTTTGGTGCGGCGCAAAAAACGCGCGGGCGCAAGGGTGGAGGCCGGCGTGCCCAGCATCTTCGCCAGCGTCTGCTCGACCCATGGGCCGGTTGCGTTCACGGTCAGCCGGGCGACGACCGGGAAGGTCGTTCCGGTCCGCTCGTCGCATACCTCGGCTCCCGCTACGCGCCCCGTTTTGTCGCGCAGCAGCCGCGCCACGCTTGCATGGTTGACGGGCACAGCCCCGAAGTCGCCGGCCGCCGCCCGCACGTTTTCCCAGCAAAGCCGCTCCGGCGACTCGACCTGCGCGTCGTAATAGGTCGCGCCTCCCAGAAGGCCGGTGGACGACAAACCTGGTTCTAAACCAAGAACGCCGGCCGCGTCGAACGTTTGGTGGCCGGGCAGGGACTTGTCAAACGAGAGCGCGTCGTACAGCGTCATGCCGACCTTGAGAAGCGCGCGGTTGTGCCGCCCGCCCGCGTACAGCGGCGTGACGAAAAGCAACGGCCGGACCAGGGCGGGTGCGAGGCGCAGCAGCCGTTCGCGCTCGCCCAGCGATTCGCGCACCATACCAAAATCACGCTGCTCCAGATAGCGCAGCCCGCCATGGATGAGCCGGGTCGAGCGGGCGGTCGTACCGTGCCCGAAGTCCCTCGCCTCAACGAGGGCGACCGACAATCCGCGGCTCGCCAGATCACGCGCGCAACCCGCCCCGATGATGCCCCCGCCGATCACGAGCGCGTCGAACGCGCCCTCATTGGCCAGCCGCCGCAAATTCTCGTCCCGGTTCATGCTCCCAAGTGTACCAAGCCGCTCGAATGTGAAGCGAGCCGAAGACACTTTTCAACCGGTAAATGATAGGAATCATATGGGCCAGCAAATCATTGACAGCCCCTAACCTGCGTGCTAACATGACGGCGTGTGATCTCCTTTTCTCTCCACGTGTTTGTGGAAGCGGCCGGACCTCGGTGTCCGGCCGTTATTTTTTGTGGCCCTCGCCGCCGGTTGACAACGGTTTTTGCCGTTTGCTACACTTTGCCGAACCAACCACCCCATTGCGGCGGGGACGCGACGAGGCGCCCTCCCGACACCACGACGCGCGTTCGCTCGCCGGCCTCGCGTCAGGAGCGCAAGCCTCATCATGATCGTTACCACCAAGCAGCTGTTCGCCCACGCCTATGGTAAGTACGCCCTGGGCGCGTACAACATCAACAACTTAGAACAGGTCATGGGCCTTTTTCAAGGCGCCATTGACAGCCGCGCGCCGTTCATCATCCAACTCTCGAAGGGCGCGCGCGCCTACACGGACAAGCGGATGCTCGAAGCCATGATCCGCGCGGCCGAGGACGTTTTTCCCGACGCCGTTTTCGCCGTCCACCTCGATCACGGCGACGAGAAAACGGCCATTGAGTGCATCGAATCGGGCTTCTACTCGTCCGTGATGATTGACGCCTCGCACGATCCGTTCGAGGAAAATGTCGCCACCACCAGGCGGGTCGTGGACGCCGCCCACGCGCGCGGCATTTCCGTCGAGGCCGAACTTGGGATGCTGGGCGGCGTGGAGGAAGACATCGCCGTGGACGAGAAAAACGCGCTCCTCACCGACCCCGAAGAGGCCAAGGAGTTCGTCGCGCAAACGCAGTGCGACAGCCTCGCCTGCGCGATTGGGACCTCCCACGGCGCGTACAAGTTCAGCGGCTCGCAGGGTCTTCATTTCGAGCGCATCCGGGCGATCCAGGCCCAACTGCCCGGCGTGCCGCTCGTCATGCATGGCTCGTCGAGCGTGCCGCCGGACGAGGTCGCCCGCATCAACGCGGCGGGCGGCAAACTCAAGGCGGGCGCGAAGGGCGTGGACCCCGAACAGTACCTGCCGGCCGCGAAACTGGGCGTTTGCAAGGTCAACATTGACACCGACGGCCGCCTGGTCTGGACCCGCGTTCACCGCGAACATTTTAACAATAAGCCCGAAGACTTCGACCTGCGGGGGGCAGGCAAAGTCTTCATGGCCGAATACGCGAAATTCATCGCCAGCCGCAACGAATACTTAGGCTCGGCCGGCCAGCTGGACGACGTGCGCGAGTTCGTGGCGAAAAAGTAGGCGCGCTTCCAAAATCGAGGAACAGTGTGGCGGCCCTGAAGCAAGAGCGACGGGGCCGCTTTTCTTTTCGCGCCTTATGTTTAACATAAGGCGTTTTAGGGAGACAAGGAGCCATCTCATCAACCTGGCAGTAATGCCTACCTTGTTTGTTCATGCGGCGAAGGCAGTGCAGCCTCGCGGCGTCACTTCAACGGGGCGGTCGTTTCGGCGAACCGAGTGCCGCCGCACCGTTCAAAGTAACGCACCTGTGCGCATCTGCCTCCGCTGCGGGAGGACCCACCATGACACGGTTGTTCGTTCGTCGTCTCGTCGTCGCGGGGCTTTGCTTCACCCCGCTTCTCGCCTCCGCAACGCAGGCTGCCGTGGTCACGATCACCGGCAATCCGACCGCCCCTTGTACCATCCCGCTAAGTTCAATGAGCGGTGGTACTCGTTCCGCCTACTCGCTTTACGTCCATGCAACGGCAGCGGGAAACTGGCAATTCATGTCTGCTCCTTACTCTTAAGGCCTGTTCGGGAACGGCAACCCAACCGGGCGGAGGGTGGGCCGATAAAGGCTCCCCGGCTCTCGTTTCCGGCAACTCGCAGGATCAGACTGCCCAATGGACTGTTGCCAACTACAGCACCGGTGATTTTTGGTTCAAGGGGACGCATGACAATGAGTGGAATAGCGTTACTCAAATAACGCGGACCCCACCGGACGAATCGGCTTCGTATGGCCCCTACACGACGAACTAAGCAAAGACGAACTAAGCAAACAGGGTGAGTGAGCAGTGTTCTCACTCACCCTGTTTTGCATTCCTGGAGAAATAATGTGCGAACTCGTTCCTTACCGGCTATGGCGTTCGTTGCGCTTGGCATGACGCTTGCACCCACCTCCGCCTTTGGCCAGAAAACCTATGGCGGTGTGTGCTCCTACCCTGATGGCAGGCCTGCCTACAAGACCACAAACCCGGCGTGGTCGTTTGAGGCGGAGGTGGCCTACAGCAGAGAGGGCTACGTTCGAGAAGTTAGTCACCTTGTCTTTCTTCCCGGCCGGGCGGTGCAGAGGTCCTGGGCCGACATGCGCCCGGTCCCGAAGCCGATCAATAAACAAAATCCGCCTGGCTATGTCCATTTTTACGACCAGCAGAACGGAAACATTGTCTTCGAGGCGCGGCCCCTTGACTACGGCAAAACGTTTCGCCCGACGCGCACGTCGTGCCTGCTTGCGCTGCAACAAAAAATTGCAACTGTGGGACAGGAAGCCGTCCGGAAAAAGTACGGGGTGCCGGCCAAGTTTCCTCTTTCCGACATTGACGGCATCCGTTCGGAACGATTCATCGGGGAGCATTCCACAAGTAACACCCGGCCCGGAACTTTCGGCATTAATTTTCTGGTGAATGAGATGCCGTCCGGGTTCGGCTGGCCGCCGTTCATGTTCCGATTGACGGTCTGCACGCCGGACGCTCTGCGCGCCGCCGACGTGCCTCTTAAGGCTGTGGGCAAGGAAACCGTCGCGGGCTTCGTTTGCACCAAGTACATGAACTTCGATAAACGCATGCAAACCACTCTTTGGGTGGAGCCGAAAACGAAGATCGCGCTACGCGAGGAAACGCTGGTCAGGCCTACCCAATTTCCCGGAGACCGAATGCCGCCGCGAAAGCCGTTCAAGGTCGGATATGTTATCACCAAGTTCCGGCTCATCAAGAGCGCGCCGCGAGAAACGTTCACGCTGCCGCCAGGCGTCACCGTCGAGTTGCCGGAACTGCTGTGGAACATGCCGCTGCCGCCGGGCGTGAAGCGCAAGCGGATGGAAGGCATGGAGGCGAAGTTGGGCATACCTTTGCGGCCTTACTCGTCGGGCGCGGAAGTTGTTCGCACGCCCGCGCCACGCCGGCAGCCGTAGCGAGGACACGATGAAGCGTAACGATTTTGTTCTGTTGCTGCTGCTCGGCGTCGTGGGCGGCGGCATCGGGCGGGCGCGGGCGCAGATGCCGTCCACCGCCGCGCCGCCCTCGCAAAGTACGCCGCCCGCCGCTCCCAGCGTGCCTTCGGTTGACCTGACAGCCGATTCTCGCTTGCGCGGCGAGGAAGTCCTGCGGGTGAAGTGGGGACGCCTGGATGTGATCCTTGCTGCGCTTTCTAAAGAAACGGGGGTTTCCGTAGAGGCTGACGCCGAAATCGCCGCGCGGCGCGTTAACCTGTTCAGCCTGCCTCCAAGCGCGAGCGCGGGGCAGGACATGGCCGTTATCGCGCGCGTGGCCGGGCTGACCTGGGAAACAACGGAAGCGGGCGGCAAAACCGGCTACCGGCTCACGCTTTCAGATGAGCAACGGGAAGCGGAAGAACGCGCCCAGCGTAACTCCGAGCGGCGCGAAGAAAAGACGCGCGCCGCGAACCGGGCCGCCCTGCTCAAAAACTTGAAAGACGAGATTCAGCGCAGCCGGCAGGCCGGTCAGACGGGCTTCGGCGATTACCTGGCAGCGTTTTCCGATCAGCAACTCGGGGAGGCCGCCGACTCCGCCCAGGACCACGTTGAGGTCATCTCGGCGGGAGATCAGCGCCATTTTCGCCCGTTCTTTTTGGGTCTGGGGCCATTTTCTCAACTGCCCGGGGCGACGCAGCGAGCCATACGCAACCTGACCACGCGCGACGAATATCTGCCCGGCGCTCCGGGCGGCAACTACAAGCCTGCCGCGTCCGGGTCCGATGCGCTCGCGCAATGTGAGTTTGGCCTGGTCGCCGCGGGTGGCACGATCCAGCTCGCGTTGTACAACCCGGCCGAGGATGATGTCTGGGTGTCGCCGTTCGACAAAGTGCATGGGCCGACGCTTTCCGTGATGGAAGCCGAAAACGATTTCAATCCCGCCGTGGTGCGTGAGATGGAAAGTGAGAAACTCGTTTCGGGCTTGCCGGCGGCGTTGGCAAATCGCAAGATTCGTGTTCCTGCCAATGTGGACCGGTCACACCTGGCCGCGCTGCTGGAGTTCTTTGCCGACGACGTGAAACTGGCGAGCGCGTCCGAGGACTTTTTGCGCACGGGAACAACGCCGTTTTACGTCAACCCGGCCCAACTGCTGCCCGCGAGCGATACGTTCACGGTTCGTGACGCGCTGCGGCAGATGGCGAAAACCTTCGGGCAGCGCATGGTTTACGACAAGGGCGTTTTGTACGTCACGACGCTGACGCGCGGGCGGGACCTGCGCGCCGAACCGCCCGCCGAGTTGGTTGCCCGACTTGCGGCCCGAGTCAAAAAGCGGGTGCCCGTCAGCATGGGCGATGTCACGTCGCTTGCCACCCTGTCTCGGCTGCAACTCGAAACTCTGTTTCGGTACTGCCCGGCGGAACTAAAGGGAACGGAAATGTTGTTTTTGTGGCTGCGCGACGCCTATCCCGTGATGCATCTGTACGCTCTGTTCACAGCCGAGCAACGCGCCGCCGCCGAGGCCGAGGACGGCCTGACGATTAGCGCGGTGGATGGGGACGCGCGGCGCTGGTACCACGCCCTCAAGGTGCGCGGCTTGCCGGTTCCCGCGTCCGAGTTAAGCATTTCCCCTGTGAAACCCGGCCGCTTCTACGTGCGCCGAAAGGCCGACGAGTGGCGGTTCGCCGTCAGCACGCGGCAGGGTCCGTCCCCCGCGCTGCTGTCGCAGCAAATTCGCCTCCCGGAAGAAAACGCGAGCGCGAAAAAGCCGTAGCCGCGAGAACGCGGGATGCGGCATCCAAGCCTCGCGCGGCACTCAGCGGCGCGAGGCTTTTTGCCGAGCGGGACGCGGCCGTCAAGTGCGCTCGAAACCGAGTAAAATAGGCGGCGTGGCAAACGAGGCAGCGAAACAGGCGGCGGCGCGCGCGGCGGCGACGCTGGTTCAGGACGGCATGATCGTCGGCCTCGGCACGGGCACGACAGCGGTTTTCTTCGTCGAGGCACTGGCCGCGCGCGTGCGTCAGGAAGGTTTGACGAACGTGCGCGGCGTGCCCACCTCGCGGGCAAGCGAGGAATTGGCCGCCCGGCATGACCTGCCCATCGTTCCGCTCACCCCGGCCACGCGCCCCGACCTGACCGTGGACGGCGCGGACGAGGTGGAGCGGGAAAGTCTCGCGCTCATCAAGGGCAACGGCGGCGCGCTGGTTCGGGAAAAACTGGTCGCCGTGGCCGCGCGCCGGTTCGTGGTGATCGCGGATGCGAGCAAGTTGGTCGCGCATTTGGGGGCGTTTGCCCTGCCGGTCGCCGTGCTGCCCTTTGGCTGGGAAACCACGCGGGCGCGCATCGAGAACGCCGTGCCGGGCGTGACGCCGCGCCTGCGAGAAAAAGACGGTGCGCCGTTCGTGACCGACGACGGGCTGTACGTGTTTGATCTTCCGTTGGGCTACGTTGAGGACCCGGCCGCGACCGAAGCGCGCCTCAAATCCCTCGTCGGCGTGGCCGAGGTCGGGTTGTTCGTGGGCGTGGCGCACGAAGTTTTGCTCGGACAGGCCGACGGGAGCGTGCGGCGTCTCGCTCGGACGCTTCCTTGACACCTCGTTTTGGCCGACGATACAATCGAGAACGCCCCTTTTGCCCCCAGCGGCCGGTTTTTCCGGCGCCGTCGCTTCCTCGATGAGCGAGCGAACCAGCACGGAAAGCCTTTTTCAAGCGTGACGGATGCCATCAGCCTTCTCAGCCCCGACGACCTGCGCCGATTGGTGCGCGTGGTGGAGGAGTACGGCCTGAGCGAGCTGCGTTACCAAGCCGGTGACCTGCGCATCGTGCTGCGCACCGCCGATGCCGCCCCGCGCTCCGTCGCCGCTCCGCCGCCCGCTGACGAAGCCCTGCCGAACGACGCGCAATTGGCCGATGATGGGTTGGAGCCGGCGGTTTTACCGGTCCGCGCGGCCGAAACGGCCAGGGGCACGCCGATTGAGGCGCCCGTGATGGGAGTTTTTTACCGCGCCGCCGCGCCCGGCGAGCCGCCGCTCGTCGAGGTCGGCGACACGGTGGAAACGGGTCAGCCTGTCGGCCTGATCGAGGCGATGAAGGTATTTTCCGAAGTGCTGAGCGAAACGGCCGGCGTCGTGCGCGCCATTCCAGCCCGCAACGGCGCGCTCGTGCAGCCCGGCGACGTGCTCCTCTTGATTGAGGCTTCGGAACAAGCAGCGTAACCCGTTATGCGAACTATCACCGTTGGAATTTTGGGGCTGGGCGTGGTCGGGTCGGGCACGGTCCGCATTCTTCAGGAAAACGCGGACGAGATCGCCCGCCGCGTCGGCGCACGCCTGGTCGTCAAAAGGATCGCCGTGCGCGACGTTTTCAAGGAGCGCGCGGTCAAGGTCGAGCGCGGTCTGCTGACGGCTGACCCGTTTGAAGTCATTGACGACCCGGAAATCGAGATTTTGGCCGAACTTATCGGCGGCGTTCAGCCCGCCCACGGCTACGTGATGCGCGCGATTCGGTCCGGCAAAAACATCGTCACTGCGAACAAGGAGATGATGGCGAAGGCCGGCCACGACCTGATGCACGCGGCCGGGGACGCGAAAAAGGACTTCTTTTTCGAGGGCAGCGTCGCGGGCGGCATCCCGATCATCGGCCCGCTCAAGGAATCGCTCGCCGCAAACAAGGTCCGGCAGGTAATGGGCATCGTCAACGGCACGACGAACTACATCCTGACCAAGATGACCCACGAGGGCGCGGACTTCGACGCGGTTTTGGCCGAGGCGCAGGCCCACGGCTACGCGGAAACCGACCCGACGAGCGACGTGGACGGCTGGGACGCGCAGTACAAGATCGCCATTCTTGCGTCCATCGCCTTTAACAGCCGCGTGCCGGTCGAGGCCGTAAGCGCGCAGGGTATCCGAGGCGTGAGCGCGCGCGACATCGCGCTGGCGAAGGAGTTGGGCTACCGCATCAAATTGGTCGCCATCGCCACGCAGGACGAGGCGGGCGAAACGATGCTGGTGCGCGTTCATCCGGCTTTGCTGCCCGTTCGCCACCCGCTCGCAAGCGTGGACGACGTGTTCAACGCCGTTCTCGTGCAGGGCGACGCGGTCGGCGACGTGATGTTTTACGGCCGGGGCGCGGGGAGTTTGCCGACTGGAAGCGCGGTCGTGGGCGACCTGATCGCAACCGCGCGCAACATTCTGGGCGGCTCCACGGGTCGCATCGGCTGCACCTGTTTCGAACAAAAGCGGATGCTGCCCATTGAGCAGGTCGAGACAAAATACTACGTCCGGCTGCGCGCGCTCGACAAGCCCAAAGCCCTTGCATCCATTGCCAACGTGTTCGGCGACCATCACGTCAGCATCGAGTCGGTCGTGCAAAAAATGCTCGAAGACGACGGTGAGGCCGAGATCGTGTGGATCACGCACCGCGTCCGCGAGGCGAACCTGCGCGCCGCGCTCGCCGACATCGCGCGCCTGCCCGCCGTCCGTTCGCTCGACAACTGGCTGCGCGTCGAGGAGTAATTGTGTCCTTCGGAATCATCGAACGTTATCGCGCTTTTTTGCCCGTCAGTGACGCCACGCCGATTGTCACGCTGCACGAGGGCGACACGCCGCTCGTGCCGGCCCCGCGCCTGGCCGCCTGGCTGGGGCTTCCGGCCGGCTCGCGTTTGCTGCTCAAACTCGAAAGCATGAACCCGACCGGCTCGTTCAAGGATCGGGGCATGACGATGGCGATGAGCAAGGCGGCCGAAAACGGCGCGCGCACCGTCATCTGCGCCTCGACCGGCAACACGTCGGCAAGCGCCTCAGCCTACGCGGCCCGCGCGGGCATGGCCTGCGTGGTGCTGCTGCCAAGAGGCGAGGTCGCGCTGGGCAAACTTTCGCAGGCTCTCATTCACGGCGCGCGCGTGCTCGCCATTGACGGCAACTTCGACGAGGCGCTGTGCCTGGTGCGCGAAATCGCATCTGACCCGGACAACGGCATCGAATTGGTTAATTCGGTGAACCCGTTTCGCATCGAGGGCCAGAAAACCGGCGCGTTCGAGATCGTGGATGCGCTGGGCGACGCCCCCGACTTTCACGCGATCCCGGTCGGCAATGCGGGCAACATCACGGCCTACTGGAAGGGCTATGCGGAATACGCACGGGCCGGCAAAACCACGCGCACGCCGCGAATGCTCGGCTTCCAGGCGGCCGGCGCGGCCCCGATTGTGGACAACGCACGGGTCGCGCACCCGCAAACCGTTGCCACCGCGATTCGCATCGGCAACCCGGCCTCGTGGCAGGGCGCGATTCACGCGCGCGACGAGTCCGGCGGCCGGATCGAAAAGGTAACGGACGCCCAGATTTTAGAAGCCTACGCCGCCTGCGCCCGAACGGAAGGCGTGTTCGTCGAGCCGGCCTGCGCCGCGCCCGTCGCCGGCCTCAAAATGCTTGCTTCGCAGGGCTACTTCGACGCGGCGGCTTCGCCTGCCTCGCCCACGATCACCGTAACGTTGACCGGCCACGGCTTGAAGGACCCGGATCGCGCCATTGCCACGGCGGGCGTGACCGTGGAGGAGGTCCCCGCGACCCGTGAGGCCGTTCTCGGCGCGCTTGCCGGTCGCTTCGGGTCCGCAGCGCGGCGGGAGCCGGCATTCGCTCGCTTATGATCGCTCCGACCCGCCCCGACAACGCCGCCGAGGGACCTGAACCGGTACCGTTGTCGGAATCGCGGCCCCGCGCCGCGCTTGATCCCGAGCTTCAGGCACGTTTGGTCGCCCTTGAAACTGAGCGTATCCGGCGCGAACGGTGGCGAACCCGGCTGTGGCGGGAGCGGCGCGCGCTGCTGCTGCTTTTCGGCCTTGTGCTGATTTTGTACGCCAACTTCCGCATGGCCCGTGTGGTCGGCCGTTCGATGGAGCCGCAGTTCGTGGAGGGGCAATCGCTGCTCGTCCTCACGTCGTACCGCCGGCTTTCTCCACTTCGACCGGGCGACATCATCGTGTTCCACAACCCGCAGGACCCCACCCAGGAACTGGTCAAGCGCGTCGTCTTCATCCAGAACGCGCGAGGCACCCGTGAATGGCCCCCGACTGTGCGAACGTCGCGCGGCGTGATCCCGGTAGGCCAACTGTTCACGATTGACATGATGAGGAGCGCGGCGAACGCGCCCGCCAACCCGTTTCCGCCCAGGGGCGTCATCTACGTCTTGGGGGACAACGTGGACAACTCGACCGATTCGCGCGACTTCGGCCCGGTTCAGGACGAGGCCGTTCTGGGCAAGGTGCTGGGCCAGGACCGCCCATGACGAACGCCGCCGTGGTTCTCCAGACCGAGGTTCCCGGCCTGATTCGCGTCGGGCGCGGCAAGGTGCGCGATTTGTACGCGGTCGGCGGCGACGCGCTGTTGCTCGTCGCCACCGACCGTATTTCGGCCTTCGACGTGGTGCTGAACCAGGGCATCCCCAGCAAGGGCCGCGTGCTCACGCAACTGTCAGCCTTCTGGTTCGGTGAATTGCGGAACGTTTTTCCGAACCACCTGCTCAGCGCGGATGAAGCCGTGATTGCGGAACAACTGACCGACGCGGGCGTCGCTCTTTCCGACAATCTGCGCGCGACGCTCGCCGGCCGCTGCCTGCTGTGCCGCCGCACAACCCCGCTGCCCATCGAAGCCGTCGTGCGCGGCTACCTGTCCGGTTCCGGCTGGAAAGAATACCGCGAGCGCCAGGCGGCCGGTGACGCGCGCGATAACGTTGATGTTTGGGGCGTGCCGCTGCCGCCTGGCCTGCGCGAAAGCGACAAACTGCCCGCGCCCGTTCTCACGCCCAGTACCAAAGCCGCGTCTGGTCACGACCTGCCCGTGCGCCGCGAAGACGTTGCCGGCCTGATCGGCGAGCGGGCCGGTTCGGTCGAGCAAGCCGCCGTTGCGCTGTACACGGCCGCCGCCGAACGCGCGGCCGGGCGGGGCATAATCATCGCCGACACCAAATTTGAGTTCGGCACGATTGGCACCAACGACGGAAACCGCGAACTGCTCCTGATTGACGAGGCGCTCACGCCTGACTCGTCGCGCTTCTGGGACGCCGCCGTTTACGAACCCGGCCACGGCCAGCCCAGTTTCGACAAGCAGTTCGTGCGTGATTACCTCGAATCCATCCCCGGCTGGAACAAACAGCCGCCCGCCCCCGACCTGCCCTCCGACGTGATCGAAAAAACCGCTGAAAAATATCGCGAAGCCTTCCGGCGCATCACCGGCCGTGACCTTGATTAACTTTTTATGAAATACGTACTTCTGGTCCCCGACGGGGCCGCCGACGACCCGCTGGCCGAACTGGATGGCAAAACGCCGATGGAGGCCGCGCGCACGCCAAACCTGGACGCGCTCGCCCAAAAAGGGCGCGTCGGCAGCGTGCTGACTGTGCCTGACGGCATGTATCCCGGCTCGGATGTGGCGAACATGGCTATTTTGGGCTACGACCCGGCCAAATACTACACCGGACGCGGGCCGATTGAGGCCGCCGCGCTCGGCGTCCCGCTCGCCCCACGCGACGTTGCCTTTCGCTGCTCGCTCGTGACCACCGACGGCGAAACTCTTTTAGATAATTCGGCCGGCCACATCGAGACCGACGACGCCCGCGTGCTGATGGATTTGGTGCAGGAAAAGTTCGGTTCGCGCCGCTTCGCGTTTTTCACGGGCGTGCAGTACCGCCACATTTTGCGCTGGACCGACGGTGAACTGGGCGTGCGCACGGTCGCTCCGCACGACTTCATCGGCAAGCCGCTCACCGACCATCTGCCGGTCGGCGACGGCGAGGAGGCTTTGCGAAGCCTGATCTTCGATTCGCTCGATCTGCTGGACGGCCACCCGATCAACCGGCGGCGGCGCGACGAGGGCAAAAACCCGGCCAACACGCTCTGGCCGTGGGGACAGGGCCGCGCAACCGTGTTGCCCGACTTCTACCGCGAGCGCAACCGGACCGGAACGATCATCACGGCCGTGGACGTGATTCGCGGCCTGGGCCGGTGCGCGAACCTCAAAATCGTGGACGTGCCCGGCGCGACCGGTTACATTGACACGAACTACAAGGGCAAGGCCCAGTACGGCCTCCATGCCCTCGACGGCGGGTCGGACTTTTTGTACCTGCACGTCGAGTCGCCCGACGAGTCCGGCCACGAGGGGAACCTGGAACACAAAATCCGCAGCATCGAGGACATTGACCGGCACGTCGTCGGCACGCTTTTGGATGGCTTCGCCCAGCGCAAGCAGCCGTTCCGTTTGCTCGTCGTGCCTGATCACGCGACGCCTATCGCGCTGCGCACCCACCGCTCCGGGCCGGTCCCGTTCCTGCTCTACGACAGCGCGAACGAAAAGACCGGCCGCCTGCCCTACGACGAACGCGCTCTTCATGACACGCGCCTGATCGTCGAAGAGGGCCATCGTCTGATTGACCTGCTGCTCGCCGGATAAAGGAGGCCAACGATGCGGTTCGCCAAGGAAGTTCGCATTCAGCCCGTTCGCTACGCGGGCTGGCGCGACGCGCTGCGCCTGGACAACGGCACGGTCGAAGTGGTGATCGTGCCGTCTATCGCGCGCATCATGCGCTACGCCTTCGTGGGCGGCGGCCCGAACGTGCTCTGGGACAATCCGACCACACGCGGACTGCCCGTGCGCGCGGGCGACTGGCCCAACGTCGGCGGCGACAAAGTCTGGCCGTGGCCGCAGGACGAGTGGCCGCGCCGTCAAGGGCGCGCGTGGCCGCCGCCGTCGGCAGCCGATCAGGCGCCGCACCGGGCCGAAGTAACCGGCCCGGACACTGTGCGCCTCACCTCGCCGGTTCTGGCCGGCTACGGGGTGCGCATCGTGCGCGACATCCGGCTTGGCCCGCCGGGCACGACGCAGGTAATGCTTCGCAGTCGCTTCGAGAAGGTGCGGAGCGGCGCGGACTTCCCGGTCGCCGTGTGGAGCATCACGCAGGTGCAGGTTCCCGACCTGCTTCTCGCCCGGCTGCTGCCCGGATCGTCGCTCCCGAACGCCTACAAGATGCTCGCCCCTGATGCGTGGAAGAGCATTCGCGCCCAGGACGGCTTTCTCATCGCCGAGCGGCCCACGGCCACGAGCGCGAAAATTGGGATAGACGCTGACCTGCTGGCCGGGGTGCGCGACGGCCAGTTGTTCAGCCAGCGCACGCTCGCCACGCCGCCGCTCGGAGCCGTCACGCCCGGCGAGCGCGCCCAACTCTATTCGCAGCCGGACAACGAGGGCGACCGCGCGCGCGGCATCACGCCCTACATCGAGATGGAACTCACCGGGCCGCTGAAAACACTGCGCGGCGCGGGCGAGTCGTCCCCGACGCTCGACGTGGAGTGGCAACTGCGCCGCCTCCGGCCGGGTGAGACGGACCTGAAAAGCGTCACCGCCCTGCTGCGGCAGGTTTGAGCGATGGTGACAAAAAAGGCCCCACCGAAAATCGGCGGGGCCTTTTTATGGCTTCGCGCTGCCTACTTCGTTTCGTTGTAAACCACGCGGGCGAGCACGTCGCCGACGGCCTTGAGCGAGGCGGGGGCGCATTTATCGGGCGTGTCGTCCAGGGTGTGCCACGCGGCGTAGTCAAAGTCAATCAGGTCAATGGCCTTGAAGCCGGCCTGCTGAAGCGGGATATGGTCGTCCTCGATGGTGAAGCGAACGCCGTAAGAGAACGCGGCCGTCAGTTTGAGTTCGTCGGCGGCCTTCCACACCTTGTCGTTGATTTCGGCGGCTGTGTTTTCGCTGTTGCGTTCGCGGTACACCTGCAAATCCTTGTCGCCGATCATGTCAATCAAGATGGCGTAGGCGGGCTTGGGCACGGCGGGCTTTTTGGCGTAGTAGCGTGCGCCCAAAAACATCCGCTCCAGGTTCGGCCCGTAATCCTCGCCGTCGAACAGCACGATTTGAACGCCGACATCGGGACGCTTCGCGTGGAGCATCCGGGCGACTTCGAGCAGCACGGCAACGCCGGACGCGCCATCGTTCGCGCCCGGAATAGGTTGGCGCTTTTTGGCCGCCTCGATTTCCTGGTCGGCGGTTGGGCGCGTGTCCCAATGGGCGCACAGCATCACCTGCTTGGGCGCGCCTTCGTTGAACACGCCCACGAGGTTGCTCATCTTGAGCGTTTTGCCGCTCAGGGTGCGCGAAAAATCCTGCGAAAAGGCGCGGTCGCACGTTTTTTTCAGTTCCGCCAGCAGGAAGTCGCGCGTGGCGTGGTGCCCGTCCGTGTTGGGCACGCGCGGCCCGAAGGCGACCTGCTTTTCCAGATCAGCGAACGCGCGCGTGGCATTGAACGCGGGCGCGGTTGTCGTAGGAGGCGGCGGCGCGCTCGGCCCGTCGCCGCCCGGCGCCGGGGCCGCGCTCGCGCCGCCGCTCTGGCAACTTGCCGAGGCAACAAGCGCGAAGATACCGCCCAACGTCAAAACGGCTCGTCGCGCGGGCGCGAACCGGGAAAAGGAAAAGGGCACGGCTTCTCTCGTTTCCTTTAGCCGCGCGTGGCGGCAATGCGGCCGTCGGGGGCGGCTTCGAGCGCGCCGTCCTTGCGGCCTTTTATCAGTTCGCGCAACGCGTCGGCGACGCTTTTGCCGGTCGCCTCGGCGGTCTTGCCGGCCCAGGTACGGAAATACCCCTGCTGACCGGCGGCAAGCGAGCGAGTCGTCGCCACCGCGTAGGTGTGATTTGGGTCAAGGGCCGCCCCGCCAATGGTGACGCCGGACACACGCCGGCCCGCCGGCTTGTTCGCGTCGAAGGAAAAACGCACGCCGGACACCTGAAGGAACGCGCCGCTCGCCTGAGGCCGCAGCGACACGGACCGTTCTAGGGCGTCGAGAATCTGCGACCCCTTCAAGCGGAGCACGACCACGCCCTCGTCGGACGGCTCCAGCAACTGAGCGGCGATCTGTTCGCCGGTCGCGGTCCGGGCAACGGACCCGTTCGGCTTGAAGGCGGCGGCGGGCACCAGGGCGAGATCGGCGCGCGCGGCCGCGCGCAGCGCGTCGGCGACCACGTTGCCGGCCTCGGTTTCGGCCGCGCCGACCGCCCCGGTCGTAAGCGCGCCGGCCGGAACGGGCGCGAGAACGGCGTTCCCGCGCTCGGCGAATGCTGCCCGGACGGGGCGCGACGCCACGATCAGCACACCGGCCGCCGCGACCGTGCCCATGATAATCAAGGCGGCCGTTCTTTTCTGGTTACTCGTCATCATTTTTATCTTTGTCGGAGTTCGCCTCCGCCTCCTGGCCCGCGCGCCATTTCAAATAGCCGGTAAAAAACGGCTCGATGCCGCCGTCCATTACGCGTTGCACGTCGCCGATTTCGACCTGCGTACGGTGGTCCTTCACCAGCGTGTAGGGCTGAAAAACGTACGAGCGAATCTGGCTGCCCCACTCGATGTTGCGCTGCTCGCCGCGCAAAGCCGCCATCTTCGCCTCGGCCTCGCGCTCGGCCCGCTCGGCGAGCCGTCCCTTTAATACGCTCAGGGCGACCTCTTTGTTTTGCAGTTGCGAGCGTTCGTTTTGGCACGACACGATGATGCCGCTCGGCTTATGCGTGATGCGCACCGCCGACGACGTTTTGTTGACGTGCTGCCCGCCCGCGCCCGACGCCCGGTAGGTGTCAATTTGAAGGTCTTCGGCGTTGATCTTTATTTCCGCCGTGTCGTCAATCTGCGGCACGACCTCGACGGCCGCGAAACTGGTTTGCCGCTTGCCGTTCGCGTTGAAGGGCGAAATGCGCACCAGCCGGTGAACGCCATGCTCGCCGCGCAGCATCCCGTACGCGTTCGGGCCGTTGATGAACACGGTGGCGAACGAGATACCGGCGACGTCACCCGGCAGTTCGTCGTGGATTTCGGCCTGGTAGCCGTTTTCCTCGGCCCAGCGCAAATACATCCGCAGCAGCATGGCGGCCCAGTCACAGGCCTCGGTCCCGCCCGCGCCCGGCTTGAGTTCCAAAATCGCGCTCGCGTGGTCGTGGGGACCGGAAAGCAGCGTCCGCACTTCAAGCGCGTCGAGCGATTGCCGAATGCTGGAAAGTTCAGCCGTGATCTCGGCGGCGTAACCCTCGGCGTCCGTTTCCGACTGCGCCAATTCGAGCAGCGTGCCCGTATCGTCAACGCGCCGGGCCAGCGTGTGCCACGGCTCCAATTCGGCCTTCGCGCGCGTCATGCTTTGCATGATCTTTTGGGCCGCGTCCGGGTCGTCCCAGATCGTCGGTTCGGCGGCCCGCGCTTCCAGGCGCTTCAGTTCCGATTCGCGTTTGGCGAGGTCAAAGATGGCCTCCCAGCTCGTCCAGCCGCTCGCGGATCAGCGTTACTTCTTTTGACAAATCGCTGAGCACGAAATCCCGTCCTTTTCGTTTTGCGCGCGCTTTGTAAAAAAGGCGCGAAAGGGGAAAGATGGCGAACTCGGAAACGGCGCGTAAGCCGTGTTCCGTTCCGTGCGTAGTCTATCACGCGGGCTGCCGGGAATCGGTCCGCGCGCCGCGAACGCTTTCGGGTACAACACGCTCATTGACGCTCCCCGAACGGGACAGGAGAAAGACGATGCCCCCGACCGACGATACCGCGCCGCCGCCGCAGCACCGGAGCGAAGCAGGCGAAACCGACCTTCCCGCCAGCGCCAATGCGCCGGACCTGGACGAATTCGACGTGGAGGCCGCGCTGCTGGCCATGAGCGAGGACATGGGCGGCCCGACGACCGACGTGGACCTTTCCGCCCTGTCGCCGACTGAGCGGCAGGCTCTGCTGCGCTATTTGCGGGAGCGTTTGGGCATCGCAGCCGGGCATTGGATTTAAGCGCGTTTCTGTTGTAAGTTGTGGTCGTGATTACTCAAACCTGCCCGCACTGCAAGAGCGCCCGTTGCAAACGCTTCGGCACCAATCGCAGCGGCTCGGTGCGCTGTCGCTG
>JAABUN010001631.1_pt1 | contig 47519 bp, 45 predicted proteins | sample 5559311 | NCBI WGS metagenome assembly JAABUN01 (sample SAMN10711877, study PRJNA513370) | rock metagenome | isolation source: Antarctica rocks | place: Antarctica: Victoria Land, Siegfried Peak sud
ATCGCCGCCAGCGCCTCGGCCAGCGGCGGGACCGTTGTACTCTCCACGCGCTCCTCCTATAGCTGGTCGGCCCAAGCACCGCCATTCTACGGGAGGAGCGCCCTCCCACGACTTTGAATAGACCCTGCCGTGATCGCGGCCTCCATTGGCAACAACGCGACCCTGCGCTATACTGCTTGTCTCTACGCTCTACTGCGGAAACTGCCGACAGCGATGAATACGTGTGGTCTGCTGGCGCGAAAGGGTGACGGTACGTGGTCGCGATCACAAAGCGGAGCGCCACATCGCCCCGCAGGAGCCGCGTGCGGCGTGAACATCTGCTCTTCCTCGCCTTCATCGCCCCCAATTTCCTGCTGCTCGCTGCCTTCTCCTATTGGCCGCTGCTCTACCAGGCGTACCTGAGCCTGACGCGCTGGGACATGATCGCCCCGACGAAGGTCTTCGTCGGGGCGAACAATTACCGCTTCATGTTCTCCGAGCCCGGCTTCCACCGGGTCATGCTCAACACCGCCTACTTCACCGGGGCGGTGCTCGTCGGCAGCCTCGTCCTCGGCCTGGCGTTAGCCATGCTCCTGAATCAGCGGCTCCGCGGGCGCACGCTCGTGCGCGGGATCGTCTTCGCGCCGTTTGTCCTCAGCGGCGCGGCGATCGGGTTGGTCTGGTCCTACATCTTCGACCCGGTCTACGGGCTGATGCGCGTGGTGCTGGGCTGGGTCGGGGTCGCCTCGCCGAACTGGTTGGTGAGCACGACCTGGGCGATGCCCGCGTTGATCATCGTCTACCTCTGGAAGAACGCGGGCTACAGCGCGATCATCTACCTCGCCGGGTTGCAGAATATCCCGACCGAGCTGTACGACGCGGCGAAGGTGGATGGCGTCACCGAGTGGCAGAAATTCCGCCATATTACTTTGCCACTCCTTTCTCCGACCACCTTCTTCCTCCTGGTGACGACGATGATTTTCTCGATCCAAGCCTTCGATGTCATCGCCGTGATGACCAAAGGCGGGCCGGTCAACGCCACGACGACCTTGATCTGGTACCTCTATCAGCAAGGGTTTGTGGCGTTCCGCGCCGGCTTGGCCGCCGCCGCAGGCATGCTCCTGTTCATCCTCCTGCTCGTGGTCACGCTCTTTCAGGTCTACTTCGTCCAGCGTCGCGTGCATTACAGCTAGGGGGTCGCGTGGAAATAAGCCTACCGAAGACGGCCAGTAAGGCGAAGCACCGGCCGGACTGGCGAGGGCAAGCGTCCACCATCGCGAAATACGTCCTCCTGCTCCTCGCTGCGGTGGTATTTTTCGTGCCGATCTTCTGGATGGCGACCGCCTCGGTGAAGGAACTGGGCGACATTTATACCTTCCCGCCCCGATGGATACCCGCCAACCCGCGCTGGGAGAACTATGCGGACGCCTGGCGGGCCGCGCCGTTCGGGCGCTTCTACCTCAATACGATCATCACCACCCTCTGCGCCGTGGCCGCAAAGCTCCTGTTCGGCACACTCACCGCCTATGCATTCGTCTTCTTGCCTTTTCCGGGCAAGAATGCGCTCTTCCTGGTGATGCTCGGGGCGTTGATGATCCCGATCCACGTCACGATGTTGCCGAATTATCTGACCATCGCCAACCTCGGCTGGTTGAATACCTATCAGGGCATCATCGTGCCGGGTGCGGCGGTCGCGTTCGGCACGTTCCTGTTCCGGCAGCACTTCCTGACCCTCCCTCGAGAAATCTTGGAGGCCGCGCGACTTGAAGGTGCCGGGCACCTCCAACTGCTGTGGCTGATCGTACTCCCGCTCTCCCGGCCCATCTTCGTCACCGTGGCGTTGATCGAACTGGTCGATAAATGGAACGAGTTCCTCTGGCCTCTGATCGTCACCAACCGCATCGACATGCGCGTCCTGCCGGTCGGCCTGGCGTACCTGTCCGATCAGGAAGGGAACAGCCAATGGGGGATCATCATGGCGGCGACGGTCTTCGTCGTGGCGCCGATTCTGGCGGTCTTCGCCTGGGCGCAACGCCACATCATCGCCGGCCTGACGGCCGGCGCGACGAAGGGCTGACGCGCCCCGGTGCGGGGCTGCGGTCATAGGGGCGGTCGGCACGGGCCGACGCGCCCCGGTGCGGGGCTGCGGTCATAGGGGCGGTCGGCACGGGCCGACGCCGACGGTGGGATAACGGGGGTAGTCACCATGGCGCGGGTCACACGACGCACGTTCCTCTCCTTCTCGGGCGGCGCGCTGGGCGCGCTGGCACTCGCCGCGTGTGGCAGCGGCACGAGCGGGGGCGCGAGCGGGGGCACGAGCGCGACCACCGCACCCAGCACCGCTGCGGGTGGGGTCGCCACGGCGCGAGCGTCGCAGAGCACGGGTCCTGCCCCGCAAGCGGGGCAGAAGCGGGTCACGTTCTGGTCTTCCTGGGGCGGCAAGAACGGCGACGCGCTGACCAAGCTGGTGAACGACTTCAACGCGGCCCAAAAGGACGTCTTCATCGACAACCAGTTCCAGGGTACCTACGATGAGACGGCGCAGAAACTGGCTGCGGCGATCGCCGCACGCCAGGTCCCGGACATGGTGTCCCTGTCCGAGGTCACCTGGAACAAATTCTCGATCAACAAGACCCTGCAGCCGCTGGACGATCTCCTCAAGAAGGCCGGTGTCGACACGAGCGACTACGTCGATTCGCTGATCGCCGAGGGCACGCGGCAGGGCAAGATCTGGTGGGTGCCGTTCGCGCGCAGCACGCCCCTCTTCTATTACAACCGCACCCTCTTCAAGGAGGCCGGGCTGCCGGACCGCGCGCCGAAGACCTGGGATGAGCTGCGCGCCTGGGGGCTGGAGCTGCAGAAGCTCAACAAGCCGGACCTCAAGGCCTACGCCTTCACCAACGCGAAGAACTTCAACGCCTGGCACTTCCAAGGCAATGTCTGGCAGTGGGGCGGGAGCTACTCCGACAAGAACCTGGACATCGCCATCGACCAACCCGCCGCCGTGGCCGCAGGCGACTGGCTGCGCAAGTTCGTCCACGAGGACAAGCTCGCCTACATGGCCCCGGACCAGTCGCTGGACTTCGGCAATGGGCTCTGCGCCATGACACAGCAGTCCACCGGCGCCCTCGGCACCATCCTCACCACCGCGAAGTTCGACGTCGGCACTGGGCTGCTGCCCGAGCAGCAGAAATTCGGCTGCCCCACGGGCGGGGCGGGCCTCGCGCTCCTGGCTCTGGCACCGGACGACCGCAAGCAGGCGGCGATCGAGTTCATCAAGGCCCTGAACAAGCCGGAGAATGTCGCCTACTGGTCGAAGCAAACCGGGTACATGCCCGCCACCAAATCGGCGCGCGAGGCACCGGAGATGCAGCAGCAGTTCGCCGCCAATCCGAACTACAAGGTGGCGGTCGACCAGCTGCCGAAGACCCAGCCGCAGGATACCGCACGCCTCTTCATCCCCAACGGAGATCAGACGATCGGGACCGGCCTAGAGCGGATCCTCGTCAACAACGAGTCGGCCGCGACCGCCTTCAAGGGCGTCGCGGAGCAGCTGAAGCGGGATGCCCAGGACGTCAAGGATCAGGTCAAGGCCTTGCTCGCCTAACCGATGACCCCGTGTTAGGGGGGTTATGATCATCCAGGTGGCACGCCGCCCGCCCCGACGCTTTGGCCTCGGGGCGGGCGGCGTGCCAATATCGGTCGGGGCAGGAGATGATGAACGGCACCCTCGCGCTACCATTTTCGCAGATATTCCTGCGGCTCGGTGTGGCCACCCTGCTCGGCGTGATCGTCGGCTTCGAGCGGGAACGCCTGGAACGCGCGGCGGGGCTGCGAACCCACGCGCTCGTCGCGCTCGCCTCCGCACTGATCATGCTCGTGTCGGCCTACAGCTTCACGGACCTTCCGGCGACGCCGCGCGATCCTACTCGCATGGCCGCGCAGGTCGTGAGCGGCATCGGCTTCCTCGGCGCGGGGGTCATCATCTTCCGCAAGAATGCGGTTCGCGGCCTGACCACGGCGGCGAGTGTCTGGGCGGCGGCCGGCCTGGGGCTGGCGGCGGGAGGCGGGATGCTGCTCGTCGCGGCGGTCGGGACCATATATATCCTGCTGATCCAGTTGGGGCTGCGCCCCCTCGAACAGCGTTTCTTCACCCATCACCGCGCGCATCGCCTGGAGTTGCGCCTCCAGCGGGGCACCGGAAATCTGGCGATGATGGACGAAGCCATCCTGGCGGCCGGCGTCAACATTCGAGGGCTGCGTGTCCGCCCGGTGCGCGGCGGGCGCGAGGACCGCGTGGAGATCGAGCTCGGTCCCGTCCGCGATGCCACCGCCACCGCCTTGCTGGATACCCTACGGAAGCTGACCGGGGTGCGCCTCGTCACCTACACGCTCGGTGCCGCCCGACCGGTGCGCACCGTTACGGTCGCAACGAACGACACGGTGTCGGTGGAAGACGACGACGAGCTCGACGATGATGGGGAGGAATAAGATCGAGTTTGGGATGACGCACGCGGTGGCCCTCCTGCGTGGATCCTCACCTATCGCTGCGCCGGAACACCGCTCGCCATGCGGCGCAGCCATTCCGCGTGACATGCTCTACCATGAAATACCCGGTTCACCGTGGCTCAGCGTGCGAAGTCCACGCTGTGTCCACACCTTCCGGGGTATGGTCAACGTGCGGCGAGCGACGCGGCGAGGAGATCGCCCGAAGGGGCGCTCGGGCTGGGCCTGTGGTGGCGACCTCGCTTGCCCGAGGCCGACTTCGCACACGTCCTTTGCGAGGGGGTCAGGACGTGGACACGCATGGAGGAGGTCGCCACCACAGCGGGCCTGCGCGCCGTCCGGGGACGGCCGCAACGCGCAGCCGTGGCCGCCGACCGGCCGGCGGCCCGGCGCTCACGGCGCGGCGGGCGACTCGCCGCGCCGTGAGCATAGCGGGCTACTTGCAGGTTGCTTCAGGTTGCGTATAGATAGCCGAGGGCGGACAAGCGGGTGTCGCCGATGCGGCACGAGGACGGGCGACTCCAGGGCAGGCCGGGGCGCGTCAGCGTCCCAGCGTCAACTCCCCACCGATCGACGCCGCATCCCCACCCGGCGACGGATCATCCGGCGATCCGTCCAGCGCATCCACCCGCTCAGCCACCGCAACGAAGCCGCTACCGGCTACCACACTTATCCGGGCTGATCATCTGGCGTTCGCGCTCACTGAGTGCAACGAATGCCGCTTGGAGGAGCGCGGTAGCCAGTAGCGGCGTACGCGACACCGGCGGCGTCCGCAGGGACGACGGACACGGCGAGCGGGCGCAGCGATATGGCGAACCTCCTCACGCGCGCGACGCGCGCCAGGCCCCCGGTCGCGGCCGGTGCGCCTACCGCAGCGGTCGACCGCCGTGGCCGATCGTTCCCCCACCGCCGCCCAGCGGCGATTCGCCCGTGGTGTCGATGGGGGGGAGCGTCGGCCCGCCCGTCGGGAGCGCTCGGTGACGGCGGCAATAGCCACGCTCGTGCTCAGGCCGGCCGCACCGGTCGATGCTCGTCGTGAGATTGTCGGGCGGCCAGGCCCAGGACGACGGCGATGCGCCCGTCGGCACCGCTCACCGGGGGCGGACGTTCGTCGAGGATCGCATCCACGAACGCCTGCAACTCCGCGCGATAGCTCTCGGCGTAGCGTTCGAGGAAGAAATGCCTGGGTAGATCCCGCCGCACCCCCTCGCCGGTGCTGACGATCGCTGTGTTGGGATAGTCGTTGTCGGTGCGGATCGCGCCGCCGCTCCCGAAGACCTCGACCCGCTGATCGTAGCCATAGACCGCGCGTCGGCTGTTCTCGATCGTGCCGATCGTGCCATTCGCGAAGGTCAGCACGATCACGGCGGTGTCCAGGTCCCCCGCCGCCCCGATCGCCGGATCGACCAGCACCCCGGCGGCGACATAGAGCTCGGTGATCTCGCTGCCGATCAGGAATCGCGCCATGTCGAAGTCGTGGATCGTCATGTCCAGGAAGAGGCCACCCGAGTGCGCGAGGTAGTCGAGTGGCGGCGGTGACGGATCGCGGCTGACGATCCGCAGGGTCTCGGGCCGCCCGATCTCGCCCCGCTCGACCGCCTGGCGCACCCGTCGGTAGTTGGCGTCGAAGCGGCGATTGAAGCCGATCTGCAACCCGACCCCCGCTCGCCCGACCGCCGCCAGTGCCCGATCGGTCTCGTCGAGGGTGAGGGCGATCGGCTTCTCGCAGAAAATGTGCTTGCCGGCCGCCGCCGCGTCCGCGATGATCGCGGCGTGGGTGTCGGTCGCCGCGCAGATCACCACCGCGTCGATCGCCGGATCCGCCAGGATGGCGCGGTAGTCGCCCACGGCGGTCGGCACGCGGCAGGCGGCGGCGCACGCACGGGCGGCGTCGAGCGACACGTCGGCGACGGTCGCCAGCGCGGCACCGGAGATCCGGTAGGCCAGATGCTCCGCGCGGATACGCCCGATCCGCCCCGCGCCGATCAGCCCGATGGCGAGGGTCCGCTTCACAGCCCCAATCCTTCCAGGTAGGCGCGGTTCCGCCGCGCGCTCTCGGCGGGGGTCCCCATCCCCGGCAGCACATCCTGTTCCACGACGAGCCAGCCCCCGTAGCCGCACCCGCGCAGCCCGCGCAGCACCGCCGGGAAGTCCACCGCGCCGCGACCCAGCTCGCAGAAGACACCCCTGCGCACCGCCGCGATGTAGTCCCAGCCTGCCGCGCGCGCGCGCGCCGCCACGGCGGGATCGCAGTCCTTGAAATGGACATAGCCGAGGCGATCGCCGAAGCGCGCGAGCCCGGCGGCGGCGTCGCCGCCGCCATAGGTGTAGTGCCCGGTGTCGAAGCAGAGCGCGAGTACCGCCGGATCGGTCAGATCGAGCAGGCGCGCGATCTCGTCCGGCGTCTCGACCCAGCCGGCACAGTGGTGGTGGAAGACGGTGCGCAGCCCGGTTTCCGCGCGGACGGCACCCGCGATCCGCTCAGCCCCGCCGGCGAAGATGCGCCACTGCGCGTCCGACAGGCCCCGGTCCGGCGTGATACGCCCGGCGTGCCGCGTGCGCATCGGGTCGCTCCCGTTCGCATCGGCCAGGACGACGAAGGGCCGGTGGCCCTCCGCCGACGCATCGGCCACCGCCAGCAGCAGACGCGCCGTCCGCAACGCCTGCTCCACGCCCGCCTCGTGGGCGGCGGGGTCGGCGAGGGCGACCGGCACGAAGGCCCCGAGCATCGTCAGCGCGCGGCGCGTCAACGCCGCGCGCAGCGGCGCAGGGTCGGTCGGCATGAAGCCCCAATCGCCGAGTTCCGTGCCGCCGTAGTCGGCCGCCTTCAGTTCATCGAGCATCTGGCCGTGGCCGATCCGCCGCCCGGTCGCCCCCTCGACTTCCAGCAGGCCCCACGAGCAGGGCGCATTACCCACGCGGATCACGCGCTCCGCCGTTCTCGTCGTCATCGTGTCACCCCCCGCGTGCCCTCGCGCCCTCACCAGAAGAGGCGTTCCTTCGCGCGCATCGTCGCCCACGCCTCGCGCGCCGCCCGCACGCCCGGCGCGTCGCTGACCTCCGCGACCGGCACATCCCACCAGCTCTCGTACCCTGGCACCGCCACGTAGCGGTCGTTCTCGATGCAGATCACCGTCGTGCGGTCGGTCTCCCGCGCCGCGCCGAGCGCCGCCGCGAAGTCGTCGTACGTCGCGCACTCGATGACGTGCGCCCCGAGGCTGCGCGCGTTCTGCGCGAGGTCGATCGGCAGCGACCGCGCCGCCGCGCCCGCCTCGTCCCCCGGCAATATCCCCTCACTGGGGAAGACCGCGCGCGTCCCGAAGCCGTCCTGCCCCAGCGATCGACTCAGCGCGCCGATGCTCTTGTGGCCCCGGTTGTCGAACAGCACGACGATCAGCTTGTAGCCTTCCTGGATCGAGGTCACGATGTCGGACGAGAGCATCAGGTAACTGCTGTCCCCGACGAGCACGTAGACCTCGCGACCGGGGTCGGCCATCTTCACCCCCAGCCCGCCCGCGATCTCGTAGCCCATGCAGCTGTAGCCGTATTCCAGGTGGTACTGCTTCGGGTGGCGCGCGCGCCAGAGCTTGTGCAGATCGCCCGGCAGGCTGCCCGCCGCGCAGACGATGACCCCGTCCGGGTCGCCCAGCTCGTTCACCGCCCCGATCAACTCCCCCTGGCTCGGCAGCGGCGTGTGCCGGAGCGCGTAGATCCGCGCCACCTCCGCCTCCCACTCGCCGCGCAGCCGCGCCACCTCCGCCCGATACTCGCCTCCGACCCGGTATTCCGCCAGGGTCGCCGCCAATTCCTCGAGCGTCGCCCGCGCGTCGCCGACCAGCGGCAGCGCCGCGTGCTTGGCCGCGTCGAACTCCGCCACATTGATGTTGACGAAGCGGACGCCCGCCGCCCCGAATGCCGTCTTGCTCGCCGTGGTGAAATCGCTGTAGCGCGTCCCGATCCCGATCACCAGGTCGGCGTCGCGCGCGATCCGGTTCGCCGCCAGCGTCCCGGTGACCCCGAGCGCCCCCAGGCCGAGCGGGTGGTCGTGGCGCAGGCTCCCCTTGCCGGCCATCGTCTCCGCCACCGGGATACCGGTCGCCTCCGCGAACCCTCGCAGCACCTCGGTCGCCCCGCTGTAGATCACCCCGCCCCCCGCGACGATCAGCGGCCGGGCGCTCCCGCGAATCCACGCCGCCGCGTCGGCCAGCGCCCCCCGATCCGGTCGATTGCGCGGGATCCGCCAGACCCGCTTCGCGAAGAACGCCGCCGGGTAGTCGCACGCCTCGGTCTGCACATCCTGCGGCAGCGCGAGCGTGACGGCACCCGTATCGGCCGGGCTCGTCAGGGTCCGTAGCGCCGCCGGCAACGCGGTCAGCACCTGCTCGGGCCGGGTGATCCGGTCCCAGTACCGGCTGACCGGGCGAAACGCGTCGTTGACCGAAAGCTCCTCGCTGTGTTCCGACTCCAGTTGCTGCAACACCGGGGCCACGTTGCGGCGCGCGAAAATATCCCCCGGCAGCAGCAACACCGGCAGCCGGTTGATCGTCGCCCCCGCCGCCCCGGTGAGCATATTCGTCGCGCCCGGCCCGATCGACGCCGTGCAGGCGAAGGTCTGCAGCCGGTCGGTCGCCTTCGCGAAGGCCGCCGCCGTGTGGACCATCGCCTGCTCGTTGCGCGTCTGGTAGAAGCGGAAATCGGGGTACTGTTGCAACGCCTGGCCGATCCCCGCCAGGTTGCCGTGCCCGAAGATGCCGAAGCACCCCGCGAAGAAGGGCCGCTCGACCCCGTCGCGCTCGCTCCATTGCGCCCGCAGGTAGCCGATCAGCGCCTGCGCCATCGTCAGTCGCACCGTTGTCCGCTCATCCATCGCGCTCGCCTCCATCTGCCGGGCCGTGATCGTTGGCCCGCTGTCGGCGTATCCCCGCCCGTATGCCTCCCGGTCGGCCCGTGCCGCGCGCCAGCAGCGTCAGCAGCGCCAACAGGAGGACGACCAGCCCTGGCCGACGGCGAAGGGGGTCCGCTGCGCCACGAAGCCCATCAGCAGCGGGCCGACCAGGAGGCCGCAGGAGCCGACCGCCGCCGCCTACCATGGTTGCCCCGCCCATCCGCACGCCGATCCTAACACGCTCGGCGCAACAGTGCTGGAGATCGGGCTCGGACGGGCGAAGTAGCCACCACAGAGGTACTCGGCCTCCGCTGGGGCGACCTCGATCTGGCGCGAGGCATCCTCCAGGTGCGGCGGCAGCTCCAGCGGGACCGGAGCCACAGCGCGCCGGAGACGAAGAGTCGGCGCCGCATCGCTCTGGCCGACCCCGCGATCCGGGCGCTCGAGCGGCACCGGGCCTTGCAGGACGCCGAGCGCTTGGCGCACGGCGGCGCATACGAGGACCAGAGCCTCGTCTTCTGCACCCACCACGGCCGCCCGCTCAACTGGCGCAACGTGACGCGCGAGTTCGAGAAGCACCTGGGGGCCGCCGGGCTCAAGGCGATCCGCTTCCACGATCTGCGGCACACCAACGCCACGCTGATGCTGGAGGCCGGTATCCGCCCGAAGGTCGCGCAGGAGCGCCTGGGTCGCAGCGACGTCGGGATCACCCTCAACGTCTACAGCCACGTCCCGCCGACGCTCGGCCGGGACGCCGCGCAGCAGCGGCGGGACGCGCTCCATGGCGGCGAGCCGACCGAGGACGAGGATGAGGGGGCCACAGGGGTCGGAGACGCCACCGCGCCCGTCGAGCGGTGAAAACTGCCGTGCAAACTGCCGTGCGGCGGGTCGCCGGGGATGTCCCCGGCGACCCGCCGCACGGCAGTTTGCTATCGCTGGGAGACCGTGGTGCCCTCGGACGGGGTCGAACCGCCAACCCCCTGGTCCGAAGCCAGGTGCGCTATCCATTGCGCCACGAGGGCAAACTACCTCACTGACGCAAGTATACCGACCGGCGGGTTGCTTGTCGAGAGGGAGGCGGAGTCGTGCGGAGAAGGACAAATGGCCGACGTTATCCGAGAAAGGTTCTGCGGTCGCGAGAATCGGTCCGCGCTGTGGTCCATGCGCCCGGCGATCAGGGGGTCCGATGGGTCGCCGGGCCGGTGGCTCGAGAACCCTTATCCAAAGTATATGGTCGAGAGGTAGATGACCCCGAGAATCACGGCGATCGCCACGATCAGGAAGAGCAGCAACGCGACCGGGGAAAGGCCACGCCCACCAGCCCCGACCAGTTCCTCCTCGCGTTCGGCCACCGCGACCGTCGCGGGCTCGAAGCTGATCACCGCCGCCGTGACGTTGTCGGTCGAACCCTGCTCCAGCGCCAGATCGATCAACGCCTGGCTCGCCTCTTGCGGGGCTTTCGCGAGCACCAGCGTGGCGACATCCTCCGCCTCGACCGAGCCATGGACGCCGTCGCTGCACAGGATGATCCGGTCGTCCGGCAGGAGGGTGATCTCGAAGATGTCCACCTCGACCTTCGGTCGATGACCGAGCGCCCGGGTGATGATATTGCGATAATTGCTGGTCCGTGCCTCCTCGGCGGTCATGACGCCACCGGCCACCTGTTCGGCCACGAGGGAGTGGTCGCGCGTGATTTGCGTGGCGGCATCGGCGCGCACCAGGTAGGCACGGCTGTCGCCGACATTGGCGATCGTCAGGTTATCGCCGATGATCGCCGCCGCAACCATCGTCGTCCCCATCGAGCCGCCGCCACCGCCGCCATTCACCGCCTCCGCGATGATCCGCTCATTCGCCTGCTTGAAACCATGTTGCAAGGCCGCGACCAAGTCGGTGCCCGTCATCCCGGTTGCGCCATCAGTTGCGCCGTCAGTTGCGCCGTTGTAGAACGATCCGAAAAGGGCTTCGATCGCCAGTTGGCTTGCCACTTCGCCGCGCTCGTGGCCACCCATGCCATCGGCAACGGCGAGCAGAAAGCCGCGCGTGGCGACCTGCGCCGAGTCCATCTCGGCCAGGAAAAAGACATCCTCATTATGCTCCCGCACACGCCCGGTATCCGTGGCGGCACCAGCGAGCAGCTTGCCCATGCACCCCTTCTCCAAAACCATCGATCCGTGCAACCCCGCCAGCGTGTCACGCCAACGTCGCATGGTAGCACAGGGGACACATCGCGCGCAAAGCCGAGTGGCAGCAGGAAATAGCGCCACACCGCCACAAGGCAGGATCGCTGACCGGGGGTGTAAAAGAGCCTAACACTCGGAGCGGATGCGACTCAGAACGTGTGCATCAGACCTGTTGCATCGACGCTTTTGGCATTCACCAAGTGCGGGTGATAGTGAAAGCGCTTCAGTCGAAGAACTGCCTGATCGTCGGCCACGCCGAGTGGCGTGCCCACGACGAGAGGAAGGGCGCGATCCCGACCACGCCCACCAGCCCGACCAAGAGCGCGACATCGAGCGCGATCACCGGGCGCAGCGCGCCGTTGAAGGTCGGCCAGGGGAAGCGTTGGAGCCAGAAGATGCCGAACTGCGCCGCGATCGCGGCCAGCGGCACATACGGACGCAGCCGCGTCGGGGCGACCCAGGCGGCGAAGGTGGCGAAGGCGACCAACGCCAGCGCGGAGCCGAGTGCGCCCGTCACCACGCGCTCGTGAAAGGGCGGGGCGAGGATGAGCAGCCAGGCCTGCACCAGCGGCAGGGGTAACAGCGCGAGGCCGCTGAACGAGGGGGCATGGCGGCCGACCGCGAGCGCGACAGCGACGATCGTGACCGTCGCGGCCAGCAGGAGCAACCAGGTGATCGCCAGCGGCACCACCACGGGAAGATCGGGATCGCCGTTAACGCGGGTCACGATCTGCCCGCGCACCACGGCGAACGGGAGGAAGAGGGCCAGGGTCGGGATGAGGGCCACGCCCGGATGGGTCCACGCCGGGTAATCGGTCGCGTGGGCCGCGACCGCGCCGAGCGCCAGCAGCGTGAGCAGCACCCCCAGCATCACGCCGACCGGCGGGCGGGGGAGCAGCGGCAGGAATCCGGCACACGCCAGCAAGGCCAGCGCCGCCAGGAAGGAGGGCAGCGCCGCCGCCAGCCCCAGTCGCCAATACTCCATGCCGAACGTCGGGTTGCGCCACGTCTCGGGCGCGACCGCCGCTGCGCCGACGGCTTCGCCATCGCGCCCTCGCCACGCGGGGGTCTCTTCATCGGACACTATCTCGCGCCGCGCCGTCACCATGCCGCGTCCTCAATCGTGCTTGCGTCAGGCTTGCATCAGGCTCGAATCACGCTCGCGCGACACGCCCAGCTTCGCCAACGGGCGGTCTCGGGAGGGTCAGTATAGCCCATGGAGGTCCATCGCGAGGGAGTATACTGCTCGTCGCACGGCGAGTGATAGGAGCATCGATGGGCGCGTTGCAGGACTTCTGGCAGAGTTTTCGGTCCGGCCTGTTGAGCGGACTCCCCGAGGGCAGCGACTTGGCGCGTTTCCTGCTCCAGATACTGAAAGTTGTCGTGATCGTCGCGCTCACCTTGTGGGTGGCGCGGCGGGCGAAGCTCTGGGGTGCGCGCCTGATCGGTCGGGCACGGATCGCGCCGAATGTCATCGCCCTGCTCGGGAATGGCGTCTTCACCCTGGCGCTGCTCCTGGGCCTTTCCTGGCTCTTGGCGGCGCTCGGGGCGACCTGGACGGCGGTGCTGGCCTCGCTCAGCGTCGTGACCGTCGCCATCGGCCTGGCACTCCAGGATGTGCTGAAGAACTTCGTCGCGGGCGTGTACCTGCTCGTCGAGCAGCCGTTCAGGATCGGCGACCAGATCGTCGTCAAGGGGGTGGGCGGGGAGGTGGAGGGGGTGGACATGCGCACCACCGTCCTGCGGACCGAGGAGGGGATGCGCGTGCTGGTGCCGAACAATGTCATCTTCACGGAGATCGTCACCAACCGCAGCGCGTACGACACCAGGCGCGTCGCCCTGCTACTCGCCGACATGACGGGGGAGATCACCGCCATGAATAGCCGTATCAACGACGCCCTCGCCTCGTTCGAGGACATCGTGCGGACGCCGGCCCCGAAGGTGACGATCCAGAAGCTCGACAACGGCAAGGTGACGCTCGGCCTCGAATACTGGCAGCGCGGCACGGGCACGCACCTGGCGGAGGTGATCGCCCGGCTCGAAAGCGCCGTGCCCGAGGCGACGATCACCGTCACCATGGCCGATGGCGTGAAGGTCGGGGCACCATGACAGAGTGGCGACCTGGATCGCCAGCGCGACGTATCGGCATCTATGGCGGGACGTTCGACCCCGTGCATCACGGCCACCTCGTCGCTGCGGCGGAGGTCTGGGCGACCCTGCACCTCGATCGCCTCGTGTTCATGCCGGCAGGACAACCGCCGCACAAGCGCGACCTGACGATCGCGGCGGCGCACCATCGGGTCCGCATGCTCGAACTCGCCATCGCCGGGCGGGACCAATTCGCCCTCTCGACCCTCGATCTCGCGCCCGATCGGCCCTCCTACACCGCCGATCTGCTCGCTCGTTTGCGCGACGTCTGGGGGGCGCGGCACGAACTCTTCTTCGTGCTCGGGGAGGATGCGTTGCGGGATTTCCCCGGTTGGCATGCGCCCGAACGGATCGCCGCGCTGGCGCAACTGGCCGTCGTGACCCGCCCGAACGTGGCGGTCGATACGGCGGCGGTCCTGCGCCAAGTGCCGAATCTCGCCGATCGCCTCCACTGCCTCCCGATGCCCCAACTCGACATCGCCTCGCAGGAGCTTCGCGCGCGCGTCGCCTCCGGTCGCCCGATCGCTTACCAACTCCCGCGCGAGGTCGAGGAGTATATAGCCGCCACCGGGCTCTATCGCGCGGGATGAGCGCTCGCCGTCAGACGCGCGGTGCCGGGCGCACACGGCACCAGGATCACGGGCGCGCTGGTACAATTGGGTGCATCGAGTGGGCTTTCTCGACCGCAGTGGACCGGGCTGGTATCCGGGTCGGCGCAGGTGCAGCCGGGCGCGGGGCCGTGGGGGGCGAGGTGGGCGGGGCGGTGCCGGAATCGGGCAGCGAGCGGATCGCCTGGGACGGGCGCGTGGTCACCGCCACCTGGCTCGCGCCGCCATTCCGCCCGCCCCGGCAACTCGTCACCCAGGTTCTCGGACTCTGCTTCACCGCAGACGGTCGGATCGTCCTCGTCGCGACCGCCGATGGTTCCCGGACCCTGCCGGGCGGGCCACCCGAGCCGGGCGAGACGTTGGAAGCGGCGCTGGATCGCGAGCTGCGCGAGGAAGCCTGCGCCCGACTGGTCGCCTGCGCGTACCTGGGGAGTCAGCGCGTCGAGGATCCGGCCCGGCCCGACGGCCCCGCCCGCTACTATCAGGCCCGCTTCTGGGCACGGGTCGAATTGCATCCCTTCGAGGCCCGGTACGAGACGGTGGCCCGCCAGCTTGTGGACCCCGCAGCGTTCCTCGACACCCTGACCTGGGGGCGGGACGCCAGCGCACGGATCATCCTCGCCGAGGGGCGGCGGCACGAGCGTCTGGTCGCGGTCCAGAGCGGCCCCGCCGACTGAGCGGGGCTCGCGCGTGTCCCGCCGAGGCGCAACCCGCGCATTAACCCCGCGCGAACACGAGGAGTTATGGCGAAACCGACCAGTCAGTATGTGTGCAGCAATTGCACCTTCCATAGCAGCAAATGGCACGGTCGCTGCCCGCAGTGCGGCGAGTGGGAGACGATGGTCGAGACGGCCATCGCGCGCCCGATCGCCAGCGGTTCGGCGAACGGCATGTCCGCGCTCGCGCGTGGTCGCCGCCCGGCGCTGGTGAAGCCGACGCCGTTGGGCGAGGTCAGCAACACCGACCATATGCGCATCCAGGTGCCGATCGGCGAGTTCAACCGCGTCGTGGGCGGCGGCCTGGTGCCGGGTTCGCTGGTCCTGATCGGCGGCGATCCGGGGATCGGCAAGAGCACGCTGATCACGCAAGTCTCCGCGCTGCTCGCCTCGCGGGAGGGGGGCGCGTTGTACGTCTCCGCCGAGGAGTCGGCGCAGCAGTTGAAGCTGCGCGTCGATCGCCTGAAGCTGCCGACGGCCGGCCTCTCGGTCCTCTCCGAAACGAACCTGGACCTCGTGCTGGACGCGGCGGAGGAACAGCTGCCGGGCCTGCTGATCATCGACTCGATCCAGACGGTCTACCTGGAAGATGTGAGTTCGGCCGCCGGGAGCGTCAGCCAGGTGCGCGGCTGCACCGAGCGGCTGATGCGCTGGGCCAAGCCCGCGCAGGTGCCGGTCCTGATCGTCGGCCACGTCACCAAAGAAGGGACGATCGCCGGGCCGCGCGTCCTCGAACACATGGTGGATGCGGTCCTCTACCTGGAAGGGGACCGCTTCGGGCAATATCGCATCCTGCGCGCGGTGAAGAATCGCTTCGGCTCGACCAACGAGGTGGGCATCTTCGAGATGCGTGACAGCGGCATGCGCGAGGTCACCAATCCTTCGGAGGCGTTCTTGCAGGAGCGCGCCGAGAGCGCGTCGGGCTCGACCGTCGCCGTGACGCTGGAAGGAACCCGCCCCTTGCTGGTCGAGGTGCAGGCGCTGACCTCGGTGACGCAGAACCCGATGCCGCGCCGCGCCGCCAATGGCGTCGATGCCACGCGCCTCCAGATGCTCGCGGCCGTCCTCGGCAAGCGGGTCGGGTTGCCGCTCGGCGGGCAGGATCTCTTCGTGAACATCGTGGGTGGCCTGAAGGTGGATGAGCCCGCCGTGGACCTCGCGGTCGTCGGCGCAATCGCCTCCTCGTTCCGCGATGTGCCGATCGATCCGGGCACGGTGATGATCGGCGAGATCGGCCTCTCGGGCGAATTGCGTTCGGTCAGCGACATGCCGCGTCGCCTGAACGAAGCGGCGCGACTCGGCTTCAGCAGCGCGATCGTCCCGGCCTATCGCCGCGATCAACTGCCGAAGATCGACGGCCTCACCATCCAGACCGCTCGCACCGTGGGGGAGGCGATCGACCGCGCCCTGCGCGGCACGACCGCCGCACCGGGGCAGGAGCGAGAGCCGAGTGGGCGGGCGGAACGGTAGGGCAAGGGTCGCCCGGTGCGTGGTGCGATTTTGCGCGACGTATCATCGCGAATCGTGCCCGTTCGCGGCGGAAAAAGGAGGTTCCACGTAGGGTCGTGCCGAAGGGAAACGGACAGGCTTTGTGTGGTGTCGATGCGGGAACGACGGTGTTGGAAAGTAGGTTCGTTTCTGCATTTGGGTGTGTTTGGGATTGAGCACGGGCTGACCTCCTCTCGGTGAGCGGCGTCGCTGGATGAGGCGCGCGCGCGTCCATCCGATCGAACCCGGCGCGCGGGGTGATCGGTGCCAGTTGCGAGGAATGCGAGGAGGCTGTTGCGACATCGCGTGTGGAGGTACGGCCCTCACTCTGGCAACGCTGCGGTTCGCCATCGCCATTCAGCGGTCGTGCGGATATCCGACGCGACCGGCCGTGTCGCGCAACCCTGATCGTGACCTGGTTGTTATCCGAACGCCCTCATGTGCGCTGTTGTGGCCCCTTAATTGCGCCTGGGTTGCCAAGCAGGCGTCGTGGCGGTTCGGCTGCGGCAAGTGACGCGACAAGATCAGCCAAAGGTATCGGTACCTTTCTCCCTTATGTCACCTTAAATTGGGACCATCGTACCCGCCGAATAGGTTGATCGCCCGACCGAATGTCCTATACGCTTGATGCAAGAAGACGCGGCATCGGTCGCTGGTCCCCTCGACATGCACCCCGACTTGACCGGGCTCCGATATCTCCGACGAGGCTGCGGTGAACTGTCCCGATTGCGCCCGCGCGGTAGCGGAAAACGAAGAGTATTGCCCGCACTGCGGGTCGGTGTTCCGCGTCCCCGCCACGGTCGGCAGTGGGATATTGCGCCCGCTCGCGGTGCCGAGCAGCGGCGACGCCCGCGCCTATCGGGAATCGGCCCTGATCGATCACCAATACACGATGCGGCGACTGCGCACCGCCTGGCGCGCGTCGCGGCAGGGGCGGGGGCAGCTCGTGTCGCTCGTGGGCGAGAATGGCTCGGGGCGCTCCCGTCTGATCCGCGAACTGGGCCTGACGATCGACGAGGAGGCCCCCGCCGCCCGCTGGCTGGTCGGGCGCGCCCACTCCCACGCCACCTACTCGCCCTTGCACCTGCTGGTCGATCTCCTCGCGCCGTGGGTGGGGGATGTCGGCGAGGCGGATGTGGCGACGCGACTGGCGATCGCCCTGGTCGCCCTCGCCAAGGAGGCACCGCCCGAGGAAGGCCGGGCACTCCGCGACTTGGCGCATGAGGCGGGCGAGGCCACCGAGCGCGCCACCCTGGCGACCTTCCCGCTGGCCGACCTCCTGAGCCTGGCATTGCGGCGAGTCGCCCGCGATGAGACGCTGGTCATCATCCTCGAAGATTTGGAGTGGGGCGATGCCGCCAGCCTGGGCGTGCTCGACGTGCTGTTGCCGCGCCTCCTCGACGGCACCACGCTAGTGATCTCCACCCACCATGCCGATTGGTCCCACGAGTGGCCGGACATCGCGCGCCATGCCCTGCTCTCCCTCGGAACCCTTTCGTGGACCGAGAGCGCGCGACTGATCACCGATGTCACTGCCGGGCGCGAGATGGCCCTGGCGCTGACCGAGGCGCTGGCCGTCGCCGGGCATGGCAACCCCCTCCTGCTCGAACAGGCGACGCTCGCGGTCCTGGAGTCCGGGCTGACCGATCCGGCACTGGTCCCGACGACGATCCAGGCGGCGATTCAGGCGCGCAATGCGGCGTTGCCGGACGAGGCGCGCGACGTGTTGCTGGCCTCGGCCCTGCTCGGCCCGCGTTTCACCTACCGCGCGATCGCCACGGTCCTGGCGAACGCCACGATGTCTCGCGAAACCCTCGACGCGGCCCTGCACGAACTCGGCAGACGGCGCTTGATCGTGCGCTGGCACGAAGGCCCGGACGTCACCTACCGCTTCACCCACGCCCTGATTCAGGAAGTCGCCTACGGGACGCTGCCGCGCACCACGCGGCAACGCCTGGAGGCGCGCGTGGCCGACTGGTTGCAGACCGAAGGGGCCGTGCGACGGCCCGATGTCACCACGGTGTCTGCGGACCTCGACGTCCCGCTGGCCGAGGATGCGGCGGTGGACGAAGTCGAGGCGTACGATGTCGTCGCCGGGATCGCCGCCACCCCCGCCCTGCCATTCAGGGCGATCGTCGAGGCCCTGCCGCGCGGCGGCAAGCGGCGGGCGGAGGCGCTGGCCCGCATCGTCCTGGCCGATCTCCCCGCCGATCATCGCGCCAGCCTGGCGTTGTGCCTGGAGCACGGGTACTCCTACGCCCAGGCTGGCGCGACCCTCGGGCTGCCCCGTGAGGCGGTACAGGCGCACCTCCTCGAAGCACGGCTGATGTTCAAGCGCTTGCAGGACGCCGGCGAGGCCACCGCGAAGGCCGCAGTGGTGGAGGTGCCACAATGACTTGCCGCGAGATGGAGCCGCTGCTCTCGGCGCTCCTGGACCATGAACTCACCGCCCAACAGCGCCACGAGGTGCAGCGGCATCTGCGCGGCTGCACCCAATGTTGGAGGACGTTGGCGGCCTTCCAATCGTTCAACAAGGCGGCCCGCGTCGTCCTTCCGGCGCGTGTCAACGCCCCGGAGATGCGCCGCTGGCCGGTCGTCACCGCTTTGCCGCGCCTCGGGGCGGCGGTCCTGGCGACGCTCGCGCTCGGCGGCTCGGCGGTGCTGGGCTGGCTGGCGCTCGATGGCCGACCCGTGCCGACGAGTCCGACGATGGTGGTCGGGCGCGCACAGCCAACGCTGTCGATCCCCTTCGTGCCGAGCCAGCTCGCGGCGGAACAGTTGCGCGGCGCGCGCGGCGGCGTGCAGCGGATCGGGGACGCCGCCGTTGCTGCGGCGAAGATTCGTACCGCTATTCAGCCGCCGCTGGTGCCGCCGGTCGGGCCGCCGGTCGGGCCTGGCACTAGCGGGACGCCGCCGTTGGCGACGACCCCGATCGCGCCTGCCGCCACCGCGCCAAGCGCGGTCGCCGCGCTGGCCGACCTGATCGGCACCGCCGTGGCCACGCGGACGACAACCGTGGCGACAGCATATGGCGATCGCGTCGACGCCCTGGCCGGGATTATCGCGGGCGTCGTCGCCAACGGTGGCGGCGCGGCCACGGCGGGGGCACCGCCAATCACCGCACCGGCCACGCCTGGCAGTATCGGGACGCCCTCGGGCGGCGCGGGGCCGCTCGCGTCGAGCCCGCCGCCAGCCGCTCCGGGAAGCGTGGAGCCTCGCGCTACGCTACCGGCGAGTTCGCCAGCGCCAGTCCAGTCGCCGCCCACAACGACGCCCGGGGCGGCGCAACCGACGCCGAGCGCGGCACCGGCGAATCCGGCCACGGCAACGCCAGCGCCGCTCTTCAGCAACCCCACATCCGTCCCCAGCGCGACACCAACGCCCATTCCAGCGAGTACCCCGGTGACCGCCGACGCGCCGCGCACCCCGACCCCCGGCCCGGCCCCGGCCACGCCCCGACCGCCGGATCAAGGACCGTCGGAGGACCCCCCGAGCGCGCCGAAGGCAGTGCCAACGGCCACACCCCCCATCTCGGCGGTGACGGTCCCCACCGCGACACCGACGCCGGTGCCGACGCCGACGCCCGCCGCGCCAGCGCCGGTGGTCGCGACACCGCAACCTGTCGCGACTCCCGTGCCGGTCGCAACCCCGACCGCCGCGCCGACGCAAGCGCCCCTGCCCGTGCCGGTGCAGCCGACCGCGCCGACCGCGCCCGCGCCCGCGACACCGACACCGCAGCGCGGCACGCCGACGCCAGCGCCGACCACACCGCCTGCACCGGTGCCGGTGGTGCCCGCCGGGCCAATCGTCACGCCAGCCCCGGCCACGCCCCGCCCTGACACCCCCACGCCGACGCAAGCGCCCGCGACACCAACACCGCAAACCGCCAAGCCGACGCCCACGCCGAAGTCAACCGCGCCGCCGTCAGCGACCCCGGTGCCATCAAAGACGCCATCGAAGACGCCGACCGCGCCGCCGACCGCCCCACCGTCAGCGACACCGGCACGAGATAGCGCGCCGCCGCAGCCAACGTCCGAGCCGAAGCCCTCACGCACACCAGTGCGCCAGCAGTAGTTATGTTGTCACGATTCAGGACAGCGGGCTGCGAGCAGTCGGCAACAGGCGCAACAACTCCTCGGCGAGCACCGCCGCCGCGTCGGGCGGGGCCTGGGTGCGGGCGGCCTCGCCCATCCGCAGCAGGGCCGCGCGCGCGCTGGGGTCGAGCAGGCGATTGATCGACGCTACCAGGGCAGTCGGCGTCAGGTTCGTCTCCGCCAGCAGCACCGCCCCGCCCGCATCGGCCAGGAGGCGCGCGTTCTTCGTTTGCTCGTCGCCGCCGGTGCCGGGCAGGGGGATGAAGAGTGCGGGCTTGCCGAGGGCGGCCAGTTCGGCCACCGTCCCCGCGCCCGACCGTCCGACCACCAACGCGGCCAGCGCGTAGACGTGCGGCAACTCCGCGCCCACGAAATCGCGCACAACATAGCGCTCGCGCCGTTCGGGCGGCAGGTCGGCCCGGAGCGCTCGAAGTTCGGCCAGGGTTGGGGACACTTCCTGTGTCCCGCAGGAATGGACGACCTGATAGCGCGCGAGCAGTTCGGGGAGCGCCAGCGCGAGCGCGGCGTTCACCGCACGGGCACCCCTGGCCCCCCCGGTGACGTAGATCATCGGCAGATCGGGGTCCAGGCCGAGCAGCCGCGCGCCCTCGGCCTGATCACCGCGCAACACCTCCTGGCGCACGGGGTTGCCGGTGACGACCACGCGCCGCCTGGTGGGCGGCACGAACGCGCGCGACGCCTCGTAGGGGAGCGCGACCGTGCTGGCAAACCGCAGGTTGAGCCGATTCGCCAGGCCGAACTGCGCCGTCTGCTCGTGGATTAGCACCGGCAGGCGGCAGAGGCCCGCCGCCGCGACGGTGGGCACGCTGACGAAGCCGCCGGTGCTGAACACGAGGTCGGGGCGGAAACGGCGCAGTGCGAGGAGCGCCTGCCCGAACCCGACCGGCAGGCGGCCCAGATCGACCAGATTCTCCAGCGAGAAATAGCGCCGCAGCTTCCCCGCCTGGATCGTCGCGAACGGGATCGCCTGCTCCGCCGCGATCCGGCGTTCGACGCCCTCCCTGCTGCCGATCCAGAGCAATTCGAGCGACCGCGTCCCGAGGCGGTCGCGCAGGGCCGCGAGCGTCGCCAGCGCGGGGGTGACATGGCCGCCGGTCCCTCCCCCGGCGATGATCAGCCGCATAACACCTCGCTATCACATTGGCGTAGCCGCTCGGAGTCCGGCTCGGGAAGGGCATTCGCGATGTAGCAGTCTGGGGGCGTGAGCGCTGCCGATACTGGCAGGCGGTTGAAACCGCGTCTCGGGGCCTGCGAGCCACGAGACTGGCCTACGCCGGTTAGGACCGTGCCGACGCATCGCCTGCTAACCCGCGCAGGCGGGTTTCGTGGCCCGCAGGCCCCGAGGCGCGGTTTCAACCGCCTGCCTTTATCCACACTCACCCGCCACTCTCACCGCACCCGACAGGCCCGACCCTACCCGCGACAACTGCGGCGAATGCTATACTACCGTGCCTGTGCGAAGCAACGCCGCCGATGCATCGGCGCGATCGAGACGATGGGACAAGGCGCTCGGGCAAGATACATCGAACAAGACGACCGGGAAAGGATGGGGCGCATGGCCCTGACAGAGCAAGTGCAACAGGCATACCGCGCCCGCCTCACGGAAGAGCGGGGCCGCACCGAGACCGATCTGGCGAATCTGGGTGCCGAGATCGTGGTCCTCGGTGACGACGATGGGAGCGGGCGCGTCGGCAACCACATCGCCGACGACGCGACCGACGTGATGGAGCAGGAGCGCAACCTGGCCCTGATCGGCAACCTGGAGGAACGGCTGCGCGACATCGATCACGCCCTCGGACGGCTCGATAGCGGCGAATACGGCAACTGCGAGCGTTGCGGTCGCCCGATCGGGGCCGAGCGGCTCGACGCGCTGCCCTTCGTCCACCTGTGCATCGACTGCCAGGAGATCGAAGACCTTCAGCGCCGCCCCGCGATGGTCTGATGCTGAAGGATAATACGCCGATCGGCTCGGCGGCAGATGTCGCAGAGGACGTGGCGGGAGACGTGACGGAGGACGTGGCGACCGCGAGCGACTGGAGCGGTGACGACGAGGCGCGACGCGAGTCCTTCACCGCAGGGACGGGCGACGACGGCCAGCGCCTCGACCGCGTGCTCGCCGCGCACCTGCCCGACCTCAGCCGCTCCTATCTCCAGACGCTGATCGACGACAATTATGTGAGCGTGGACGGGCGGACCCACCGCTCGAGTTACCGGGTGCGCCTGGGCGAGCCGATCGACATCCTCATCCCGCCGCCCGCCCCGATCGACCCGCTCCCGGAGGCGATTCCGCTCGACATCGTCTACGAGGATGGCGATGTGTTGGTGATTGACAAGCCCGCCGGGATGGTCGTCCACCCCGCGCCCGGCCACGAACACGGCACCGTGGTGAACGCCGTACTAGCCCACGCGCCCGAGGTGCGGATCAACGGCTCGATCCGGCCCGGCATCGTCCATCGTCTCGACAAGGACACCTCCGGCCTGCTGATCGTCGCGAAACATGAGCGGGCGCTGGCGGTCATCTCGGCGCAATTCCAGGAGCGCCAGATCATCAAGGTCTACCTCGCCCTGCTCGATGGCAATGTCGAGCCGAACGAGGGGACGATCGACGTGCCGATCGGGCGCGATCCGCGCAACCGTCAGCGCATGGCCCCCCTGCGCGAGGGTCGCCCGGCCATCAGCCACTTCCGCACCCTCGAACGTTTCGGGACGCATAGCCTGGTGGAAGTGCGGATCGAGACCGGGCGCACCCACCAGATCCGCGTCCACTGCGCCTTCATCGGCCACGCCGTCACCGGCGACCCGATCTATGGGCGGACCCGGCGCGGGACCGGGTTGCCGCTCAAACGGCAGTTCCTCCACGCGGCCTCGCTGGCCCTGCGGCTGCCGGACGGCGAGTGGCGCGAATTCACCAGCCCCCTGCCCGCCGATCTCGCGACGACCCTCGGGATCGTACGAGGAGAGATCGAGCCCGATGGATCTCGCTGAGGCCGTGCGCACGACCCGCGCCATCTTCGACGCGGCGCTCGCGGCGGTCGATGTGCGGGCGGCGGTACAGCGCGCGGTGCGGATCGAGGCCGGTCGCCTGCTGATCCCCACCGCCGCGCTCGACTATCCGCTCGTCGGCCCGGGGCGGATCGTCGTCGCGGCGGTCGGCAAAGCGGCGGCGGCGATGGCGGCGGCGACCGAGGAGGTGCTGGGCGAACACCTCGCGGCGGGCCTGGCGCTGACGAAGTACGGGCACGGCGAACCGACCCGCCGGATTCCCGTCCATGAGGCGGGCCACCCGACGCCCGACGCGGCCGGCCTCGCCGCCTCTGCCGCGTTGCGCGACCTGCTGACCGGCCTCACCCCCGACGATCTCGTGCTGTGCCTGATCTCCGGGGGCGGCTCGGCGCTGCTCACCGCCCCCGCCGCGCCGCTGACCCTAGCCGAGCTGCGCGACACCACCGCCCTGCTGCTGGCCGCCGGGGCGAACATCAACGAGTTGAATACGGTGCGGAAGCACCTGGAGACATTGAAGGGGGGCGGGCTGGCGCGCGTGGCCGCACCGGCCCGTGTGGTCGCCCTCGCCGTCTCGGACGTGCTCGGCGATCCGCTCGACGTGATCGCCTCCGGCCCGTGTGTCGGCGACCCCAGCACCTTCGGCGACGCCTGGGCGATCGTCGAGCGGCACGGGTTGGCGGCGGCATTGCCCCCGGCGGTCGCGGTCCGACTCCAGGCCGGGGTGCGGGGCGAGATCGCGGAGACCCCCGCGCCCGACGACCCGTTGTTCGCACGGGTAAAAACGGTGGTGATCGCCGGGCTGCCGCACGCCGCCGACGGCGCGGCGCGACACGCGGCGGCGCTCGGCTGGACCCCAATCCTCGGTCCGTTGACCATCGAGGGCGAGGCGCGTGAGGCGGCGCAGCGGGTCGTCGCCCTGGCCGAATGCGCTCCCGCAGGGGGTCGCCATTGCCTGATCGGCGGCGGCGAGACGACCGTCACGGTGCGCGGCGACGGCATCGGCGGGCGCAATACCGAACTCGCGCTCGCCGCCGCCATCGCCATCGACGGGCGCGACGATCTCGCCATCGCCTCGCTCACGACCGATGGCGACGATGGGCCGACCGGCGCAGCGGGCGCGGTCGCCACCGGCGAGACGATCGCCCGTGGCCGCGCGTTGGGGCTCGACGCCGCCGACTTCCTGCGCCGCAACGACAGCGCCACCTACTTCCGGCGGGTCGGCGGGCTGATCGTCACCGGGCCGACGCAGACGAATGTCGCGGACCTCTATCTCGTGCTGCGCTCCTGAGCGAGGGGAGCCGCATCCGCCGCGCCCCGACGAAGCGTTCGCCAGACTCTTGCGGAGGCCCATGCCGATCCTGGCCCTTTCCACCGGCTCATTGCACAGCTACGGCCTGAATCGTGCCTGGGAATTCGCCGCCGCAGCGGGCTTCGATGCGGTGGAGGTGATGATCGAATCCCGCTGGGACACGCGCCAGCCCGCCTATCTGCGCTCGTTGGTCGCCGCGACCGGGCTGCCCGTCGCGGCGCTGCACACGCCGTTCCGCCCGCTGCCCGGCTTCGGCGACGACTACCCCGCCTGTGTGCGCAGCACGCTGGAATTGGCGCGCGAACTCGGCGCGTTGTCGGTGGTCGCCCACCCCGAACTCGCCAATGGCACCGACTACACCAACTGGCTGATCAACCATTACGACGAATTGAGCCCGCCGACCGGCCCAACCCTGGCGATCGAGAATATGCCGCTCGTGCTGGTGAATCGGAAGCCCAAGTACCGCACCTGCACGGTCGACACGATCGCCTGCTTTCCGGGGGTCACGCTCGACACCACCCACTTCGCCACCGCCGGGGTCGACATCCTGGACGCCTACGAGGCGTTGCGGGCGGAGGTGCGCCACATCCACCTCTCCGACTTCGCCGCAGGGCGCGAACACCGCGTCCCCGGGCGGGGGGTGCTGCCCCTCGACCTGCTGCTGCTCGCGCTCGCAGAACACGCGTACGCGCGGGTGCTCACCGTTGAACTCGTCCCGGACGCGCTGGAAGCGGGCGACGACGACGAGGTGCGCGCCCGTCTCGCGGAGGCGGTCGCCTTCTGCCACGACGCCTTGAAGCAGGGCGGCTAACGACCGGGCGACGAGGTCGGCCCGGCCCACAAGCGACGGGACCGCGCGCCGCGTCACGGTGGCACGGCCAGGACGCCGCGCTCACCGATTCTGGGTGAGCAGATAGATGTAGCGCCCGGCGTCGTACTTCACCAGAGGGCGCGACCCGGCCACGGCGTACCAGAGGACTTGCCGACTCGCGATGTCCTGATAGTTCGCCTCCACCCGCCAGCAAAGGAGCGGGCCGCCCGGCGTGGTCAGCGTCTCTTGCCCCGTCACGGTGACCACGGTCGGCAGGGTGGCGGGATTGCCCTGAGAGGGGACCAGTTGCAGCGCGCCCTGATAGCCCTGGGCGAAGGGCAGGGCGCGGAGGATCATCAGGAACTGGTCGTTGGCGTAGTAGACCTGGGGCAGGGTGAGCTGATTGCGGGTGGTGCCGTTGCGATCGATCACCTCGATCGTCGCGCCACCGGGGCGGAACTCGGCGCGAATGTCGATCGTCCCCTGCGCGGCGACGATCGAGCGCAGTTCGCTGACCGGCGCGAAGGTGCGACCATCGAAGCCGATCTGGTAGCGATCCTGCGTTCCACCGACCAGCAGGGTCGCGCTCAATGTCCCCGCCTCGAACTCGCCGCCCAGCGTGAACGTGGCAGTCCCGGCGGGTTGCCCGTCGGTCGTGGTGACCGCGTAGTCGCTCCGATCGCCCGGTTTCCAGGGGGCAGGTCCGAAGATGACCGGGGGCGCGGCGGGCAGCACGCCGGGCGTGGCACTCCCCACGGCGCGCGGCGTGCCGATCGGCGTCCGCGTCGTCGTGAAGACGGTGCCGGTGGATGGCGGGATGACCGGCCCGACGGCAGAAGTACGCGTGGCGCTCGAACGCGCGGCGGCGGTCGTGGTCGCCGTCTGGCGCGGCGGGGGATTCGTGCCGCCGCTCGGGGCTTGCGGCGCGGTCGGGCCCAACACGTCGGTCGTCGGTGCCGCGCCGCCCCCGCCGCAGGCGGTGAGCAGGAGGAGCAGCGCGGCACCGGTGAACTGTCGTCTCAGCATCGGCCTTGCCGTCCTTTGCGTGTGGGGGTGCGGACCCCTCCCCGCCGCCTGTTGGCGGCGACCCTCCCCTGAAAGGGAGGGTGGGAACGGGTCGCCGCTATCCCGACAGGTGTTGGTGAGACGCGGCGCTTCGCCATGCCGGTCCGTGGTGTGGTGGTGGCCCATTCGACCTGGGGCAGAGCGTACGCGATGGATCGCGCATGGCGCAAGGCGGCGGGGGCGCGTGCGGTCGCCGGGACACCGCCACCCTGCTAGAATCGGCTGGCCCGCGCCATTACGGGATGCTGGCCGACAAGCCACAAGGAGATGAACGATGACCGTGAACGTGTCGCTGGCCGACGCGGCCTGGGAGATCGGCCCCGCCGTCGTCGCCGACCGCCGTTACCTGCATCAGCATCCCGAGTTGGGGATGCAAGAAGAGAATACCGCCCGGTTCGTGGCCGAGAAGCTGCGCGAGTTCGGCATCGAGACGCAGACCGGGATCGCCACCACCGGGGTCGTCGGTATCCTGCGCGGCGCGCGACCGGGCAAGACGGTCCTCCTGCGCGCGGACATGGACGCCCTGCCGATCGACGAGCTGAACGACGTGCCGTACCGATCCGCGAACCCCGGCGTGATGCACGCCTGCGGCCACGACGCCCACACCGCGATGCTGCTCGGCGTTGCCCGCCTGCTGGCCGAGCGCCGGGACGAATTGCAAGGCATCGTGAAGTTCGCGTTCCAACCGGCCGAAGAAACGGTCGGGGGGGCCGAGCCGATGATCGCCGCCGGGGTGATGATTGATCCGCCGGTAGATGCGGCCTTCGGGGTCCACATCGCGCAGGATTTGCCGGTCGGGACGATCGGCGTGGGGCACGGGCCGATGACCGCCGCCGCCGACGAAGCGATCGTCACCATTCGCGGCCTCGGCGCGCACGCGGCCCGCCCGCACACTGCGGTCGATCCGATCGTCATCGCCGCGCATTGCATCACCGCGCTCCAAACCCTGGTCAGCCGCGAGGTCAACCCGTTGCGGCGGGCGGTCGTCACGGTGGGGACGCTCCACGCCGGGACCGTCTCGAACATCATCCCCGAGGAATGCGAGCTGCGCGCCACGGTGCGCACCTTCGACGAGGAGACGCGCCAACTCCTCGCGCGGCGTATCCCCGAGCTGGTCACCGGCATCGCCGAGGCGATGCGCGGCGCGGCCGAGGTGCGCTACAACCTCGGCTACCCGTCGCTGGTCAACGATCGCGCGATGACCGATCTCGTGCGGCGGGTGGCGGGCGAGCTCGTCACCCCGGAGAAGGTGGTGGAGCGCGAGCCGTCGATGGGCGCAGAGGACATGTCGTACTTCCTGCAGCACGCGCCCGGTTGCTTCTTCAATATCGGCTCGAACAACCCAGACCGGGGCCTCGTCTACGGCCACCACCACGCGCGCTTCGACATCGACGAGGAGGCGTTGCCGGTCGGTGTCGCGGCGATCGCCATGGTGACGATGCGCTATCTGGAAGGGGCGGGGTAGGGCGGGGGATGGTCCTCGCGTCAGGCATCGCGGCGGCGGGGGACCCTCACCCCGGCATCGCTGCGGCTCGCCACCCCTCTCCCCATCCGAGGGGAGGGGGAGAAGGCAACACCACACGGGGTGATGGAACGAGGTACTGAGGCGGCTATACGTGGCTGGTTTGTGGAAACATGGCAGTGTACCGCCGGGCCGGGCTGGTGCCCGGCCCGGCGCGTTTGGGTGTCAGCGCCGGGCCGCGACGTCCGGGCCGAAGTCGCGCGCGGAGACGGCGGCGATGAAGTCGTGGGGGTAGGGCAAGTCGAGCGCGCTGGCCGCATCGAGGCGCGTTGCTTGCTCGGCTGTCAGTGTGAACTCGGTGGCCCCAAGGTTGTCCGTGAGTTGCGCGATCGTGCGCGCGCCGACGATCGGCGCGGTCACGCCCGGTCGCTGCAACACCCATTGCAACCCAACTTGCGATGGCGACCGACCGACTTCTTCCGCCACCGCCAGCAACGCCTCGATCACCCCGAAGGTATGCTCGTTGTTATTCGCGCGCCAACTCGTGCCGTCGGCCTGATCGCCAACGCGGGTTCCTTCCGGCGGCGCAGCCATCCCGCGACGGTACTTCCCGCTCAGCCAACCGCCGCGTAACGGGCTCCAGGGGATCACGCCCAGCCCCTCGTCCGCGCACAACGGCAGCAACTCCCACTCGGTCGAGCGACACAGCAGGCTGTATTGCGGCTGGAGGCAGGTGTATGGCTCCCAGCCGTGGTGGCGACTCGTATCGATCGCCTTCTGCAATTGTCGACCGGTGTGGTTGCTCGCACCGAGATAGCGCACCAGCCCCTCGCGTACCAACTCGTTGAGCGCGGAGAGGGTTTCTTCCAGCGGCGTCACGGGGTCCCAGCAGTGAGTCTGGTAGAGGTCGAGGTAGTCGGTGCCGAGCCGCTTCAGGCTGGCCGTGACGGCGGCGCGAATGTGCTTACGTCCGAGGCCGAGGTCGTTCGGCCCATCGCCCATCGGGAAACGGACCTTGGTGGCGATCACGTAGTCTTCGCGCGGCTTGCCGTGCAGCCAGCGCCCGATCACTTCCTCCGACACCCCACGCCCGTACACATCGGCCGTGTCGATGAAGTTGCCGCCCGCCGCCACAAAGCGGTCGAGGATCGCGTGGCTGGTCGCCTCATCGGCCTCGCGCCCGAAGGTCATGGTTCCCAGGCAGAGGGCGCTCACTTTCAGGCCGGTCCGTCCCATGTAGCGATATTGCATCATCCACTCCCCGCTAGCGATTTCCGCGACCAGGCCCCGGACCACGCCCTGGACCACAACCCGATGCCGGGCCGTGCAGCGCCTACTATGTCGCGAGCGGGGCGTCAGCGCAACCGGGGCCGGTCGTGCGAGCAAAAGCTCGTGGGAGCGACCGTCTTGTGCGGCGGAGGGGGTGGATGCCGCCGCTGCTGGCAGGCGGTTGAGGCCACGCTTGCGCTCTGCCACCACCGCCTGCCCCCCACCCCAACCACCCGCCACACGACCATGACCCATACCCGCGCCCTTGTGTCCCCACACCCACGATGTTACGATGCGCGGCATCGAGGTGGGCGAGCGGAGCGGAGCGAAGTGAAGGAGGCGCGCATGGGGATTTCCAAGCGATACGCGGGGGTCTACGCGGCCATGGTGACACCCCTGACCGGGGATGGCGAGATCGATCCGACCGGCATCAAGGCGGTCGTCGATTATCTTTTCGACAGCGGCGTGACCGGCCTGTCCATCCTCGGCTCGACCGGCGAGGGGCCGTCGTTGTCGAACGCCCAGCGGCAGCGGGCACTGGAAGCGACGCTGGAAGCGACCAACGGGCGCGGCGCGGTCTTCACCGGCGCGGCGAGCAGCACCGTCTCCGAGGTCATCGCCGGGCTCAGGATGAGCGCGGGCAGCGGGGCGGCGGGGGCGCTGGTGCCGCCGCCGTACTACTATCGGCTCGAGTCCGACGCCATCGCGGGCTATTTCGAGCGTGTCGCCGAGGCTAGCCCGGTGCCGATCATCCTCTATAACATCCCGGTGATGACGAAATTGCAGCTCCCCCCGGAAGCGGTCGCGCGGCTGGCCGCGCATCCGAACATCATGGGCCTCAAGGACTCCGGCGGCGATCTCGGGTACTTCGCCACGCTCGCGCGCCTCGTCGCCGACGTGCCCGGCTTCACCCTCTACACCGGCTCCGACGAATTGCTGGCCGTCGCGCTGACGCTGGGCGGGCACGGCATCATCGGCGGCGCGGTGAACATCGTGCCCGATGTCCTGGCCGCGATCTTCCGGGCCTATCAGGAGGGGGACACGGCACAGGCGGTCGCCCTGGCAGGCACGGTGGCGCGGGCCAACGCCGCCGTTAGGCCGATCGGCACCTTCCCGGCGGCGATCAAGGGCCAGTACGCCCTCAAGGGGTTGTGCGGGCCGCACACCGCCGCCCCGATTCCGACGCTGACCGCGGGCGAATTGGCACAATTGCGCGAGCGCCTGATCGCGGCGGAACTGCTGCCAAGCCCGGTGGGGGTGGGCGACTGACGCGCAACAGCCAGGATAGGGGGAGGGCGGGACGATGCTGATCGGTGCCAGGTTGGGTTGCGTCGCCGGGGGCCGGGACCTCCCGGAGAAGCTGGCGATCCTCACGCGTCTCGGCTACAACTTCCTCGAATTGCCCCTGTCGCGCGAGGAGATCGCTGCGCTCGACCCCGCGTCGCCCGCTCCCTATGTGGCGGCGGTGGAGCGGGCGGGCCTGCCGATCCTCTCGACCAGCCTGGGGCATTTCGGGGACTTCGCGGCGGGCACGCCCGCGATGCAGGCCGAGATTGTCGGGCATATCCGCGCCCTGATCGGGTTCACGCGGGCGATCGGCGCGGACACCATCCTGCTGGCGACGACCGAGGAGCCGGGCGAAACGGCGACCTACGCCGACACCTACCGTCGGGCGCTGCTGCCGCTCGCGGACGAGGCCGCCAACGCGGGAATTACGCTGGCGCTCGAACACGTCGGCTGGTACACCCCGGCGCTCCTCGCTCGATTGGTGGAGGCCATCGATCACCCCGCCGTGCGCATCTACTTCGACATGGGGAACTGCCTCTATGTCGGTGAGAACCCGCTGGAAGGGGCGCGCATTTGCGGGCCGCTCACGGCGCAATTGCACATCAAAGGCGGCCCCGTCGCGCCGCTCGCCGCGATGCCGCTGGTGGCGGTGCGCGACATCCTCACTGCGGCCGGTTTCGGGGGACGCGGCTGCCTGGAGATCGAGCCGGGGGCCGCCGATCGACCGCTGGCCGAGGCGCGCGGTCTGCTCAAGATGGCGGGCTACTGCTGACGGCGCGACTGCGCGCTCACGCATATGGGGCGGAAGGAGGGAGGGGGGCGATGGCCGACGCGACGATGCCCGGTCCCCTGCGCATCGGCTTCGTGGGCAGCGGGTTCATGGCGGGATTCCATCTCCAGGCCCTCGTGGGCGTCCGCAACGTGCAGGTGGCCGGCGTCTTCAGCCCGACCCCGGCCCATCGAGAATCCTTCGCGGCCCGCGCGAACGCGCTGGAACTCGGGCCGTGCGTGGACTACGACTCGGTCGAGGCGCTGGTCGCGGCACCGGAGATCGACGCGCTCTGGATCTGCGCCCCGAACGACACCCGCCTGGCGCACATGCGCGCGATTCACGGCGCGATCATGGCGGGACGCGGGACGCTGCGCGCGGTGGCCTGCGAGAAGCCGCTGGGCCGCAACCTCACCGAGGCACGCGAGATGCTGCGCCTGGCCGACGACGCGCGGCTCAATCACGGCTACCTCGAAAACCAGGTCTTCGCCCCGGCGGTCCAACGCGGCAAGGAGATCATCTGGCGACGGGGCGTGCCGGGCAGCGGGCGACCCTATCTGGCCCGCGCGGCGGAGGAACACAGCGGCCCCCACACACCCTGGTTCTGGCAGGGCGACCGGCAAGGCGGGGGCGTGCTGTCGGACATGATGTGCCATAGCGTCGAGGTGGCGCGCTTCCTGCTGACCCCACCGGGACGTGGCCGCGAATGCCTGACCCTGATCGACGCGAACGCCACCGTCGCGACCTTGAAGTGGTCCCGACCGGCCTACGCCGCGCAGTTGCGGGAGACGATGGGGCCGGGCGTGGACTACGCGCGCCGCCCGGCGGAGGATTTCGCGCGCGCCACGCTGACCTTCCGCGACGAGGAGGGTACGACGCTGATCGTAGAGGCGACCACGTCCTGGTCGTATGTCGGGCCGGGGTTGCGCATCCAATTGGAATTGCTCGGCCCCGAATACTCGATGGCCTTCAACTCGTTGAATAGCGGACTCTCGATCTTCCTGTCGCGCCAGGTCGCCGGGCAGACGGGCGAGGATATGGTCGAGAAGCAGGGTGCCGAGCAGGGACTCCTGCCCGTGTTGGAAGACGAGGCCGGGACCTACGGCTATATCGCCGAGGACCGGCACATGGTCGAAGCCTTCCGCAGGGGTGTTCCGCCGCTGGAAACGTTCCGCGACGGCGTGGCGGTCGTCGAGATCCTGATGGCCCTCTATCGCTCCGCCGAGCTTGGTCGCACGATCACGCTGCCGGACGACGAGTTGGCGACCTATCAGCCCCCCGTCGCCCGTGGCACCTACCGAGCGCAGGGTTGAGCGACGCCCGCGCCTCGCGGCTCCCGACGCCGCCCGATAGAGCGCGATGACCCCATCGAGCGCGATGAACCCATCGGGCGCGATACGAGGATAGCGCCACGTCGGCAAACACAAGACCTCGGACGTTACACGCCCGAGGTCTTGCCGCGCTCGCCCCGATGCTGTCGATCCCGCCGAAGTTACTCAGCAGCCGGAGCCTCGCCGGGGGCTTGCCGCCGTTGATTGCGATTCCGCCCACGTAGCGGGGTTCGTCGCTGCTCGCGCTCGGCACTCTCGGCACCGGCTTCCGCCTCGACGACCCGCTCCGGCGCACGTCCCCTCGGCTCCTGGGGCCGCTCGGGACCGCGCGGGCGCGGCCCCATCCCACGAGCGGGGCGAGGCTCGGACGAATGGTCCGCGTGGCGCGGCGGCAATTCCGCCCGCACCATCCCGCTCAGATACGCCTTCATGGCCGGGAACGGTGTGCGCGCGAGGGCGAACGCCTCACGCGCCGCCACGACATCGGCCACCTCGGCGCTGCCGTGGTAGCCATTGTCGTCGTTGGTCGGCACCACGACGAGCGATGCCGCGTCGTCGCCGAGTGTGCGACGAAAACTCTCCAGCATACGCGAGGCACCCTCGCCCCGGATGGAGAGAAATACGGTCGTCGGCATCTTCACCTCATGTGGTGGTGCGCGGCGGCGTGACCCGCACCGGCCCAACTCGTCAGCACGATCGTCGCGCCGGAACCTCGTTCGGCGACCAGCCTAACGCGTGGCCGCCGCTCGCTGCGCCTCGCGCGCGGCCTTACGTCGCTTCTTGCGCTCGCTCGCCTTCACCTTGGCGCGCGCCGCCTCGCCCTTCGACATGTAATGGCGCTTGCGCTTCGCCTCACCGAGGATCCCCGACTTGATGATCGTGCGCCCGAAGCGGCGCAGCATCGCCTCGAAACCCTCACCTGGCTGCTGATCGACCTGCATTGAGCTTCATCCCTCCCCAAATAAATGGTCGGCACCGCCCTCGACCACGCAGGGCGTATCTTTTACGGACGCAACGCTGCTGCGCCTCGACATGGCCCACGGCGGAAGTATCTCACATCGCGGGCTGTCGTGCCGGGGAACACGCTCCGGGGATGCGGTTCAATGTTCTGCGCGGCCCGATCCAGGCGATCCAGCGGGCTGAATAGATCGGTGGACTCCGAAGGTTACGACTGCACACCATATTGGACTTCGAGTCACACGCCAGTCCAGAAGCTCTACCTACAACAGCTTAACAAAATCTGCGGGACTCAGCACCACCAGCCCTGTGACCGGGGCAAGTGCGAGCAGGTCGTTGTCACCGGAAACCAGATAATCGGCAGCGGCCAGCAAGGCATGAGCAAGCAGATAATCATCCTTCGGGTCTCGTGTGACGGCTGGGATCGCTTCCTCCAGAGCGGGCAGTCGCTCCGAGAGTGCCCGTACGGCTGAGATAAACGCGTCGGCCTCCTCGTATCCAACTCGACGCTGAAAATACGGCTTGGTCGTGAGGGTACGGTGCAGTTCCTGAAGCAACTCTTCCGGTATCAGTAGGGTGTAGTAACCGTTCAGAAAGCCCTCAATGATGCGGTCGATCGTGCCAGCTTGCCGAGGCGGGGGTAACAGATAGGAAACGAAGATATTCGTGTCGAGCAGCACCCGCATCGTCGCCCTGCTATCGCTCGAAAGAGAGGTTGCCCTTGTTGATTAGACCCTGCATGACGTCGCGCGAAACCTGTTCGGCGATCTCTCCGGCCTGTTCGTCGGTTAGGTCCCGGTTGCGGGCGCGTACCTGGTCGCGCAGTCTGCGCAAGGTGGCGATCGCCTCCTGGCGACGCTGCTGCTCGCGCAACCGCTGCAGCTCCTCGAACTGCGCATATGGCAAGATCACCGCGCTCGGCTCGCCGCGATTCTCGACTATCACGGCGTCCCGATGCTCGCGCACCCAACCGAGCAGTGCGGAAAGCTTCGCCTTCGCCTCGGTCGTCGTAACGGTCCGTGTCATCCATGCCTGGCCTTTCCGTAACCCTCGCAGCGCGGCTGACAGTAGGACCACAAGGAGACTCCATTGTAGACTATCAAGATGGTGACCATCGGAAAGTCATCTGCATCTGTTAGGGGGTGGTGTATACATGACGCTGGTCACAGCAGGGGGTTGAATCGGCGTTGCGCGCGCACTTCGCCGGGCCTCTACCGTTTTAAACCAGGGTCTGGCAAACGAACGAGGCAGTCGCTCAACTCACGTCGCCCGCGCCCTCGCGCCAGAAGGCGCGCAGCCGCTCGCGCAGCAGCGCGTGTTCCTCGCGCAACAGCTGAGGATCATCCGCCAGCACCGTCTCAGCCTCGCGGCGCGCGAGTTCGAGCAGGCGCACGTCGCCGAGCTGCGCCACTTGCAGATCGGGGAGGCCGCTCTGGCGCGTCCCGAAGAACTCGCCCGGCCCGCGCAGCTCCAGGTCTTTCTGCGCCAGGACGAAGCCATCCTGGGTCTCCACCATCGCCTCCAGGCGCGCTTGGGCGTCGGCCCCGACCTCGTCGGCGACGAGGACGCAATAGGATTGCGCCGCGCCGCGCCCGACGCGGCCCCGGAATTGGTGCAACTGCGACAGCCCGAAACGATTCGCCCCCTCGATCAGCATCATCGTCGCGTTCGGGATGTCGATCCCGACCTCGATCACCGAAGTCGAGACGAGGACGTCGAACTCGCGGTCGCGGAAGGCCGCCATGACGCCGTCCTTCTCCGCCGGGCGCATCCGCCCGTGCAGCAGCGCGATACGCAGATCGGGGAAGACCTCGGTCCGCAATCGCTCCCATTCCTCGGTCGCCGCCTTCGCCTCGATCTGATCGGATTCCTCGACGAGCGGGCAGATCACGAATGCCTGCCGCCCGGCCTGCACCTCGGCACGGATCGCCTCGTACTCGCGCGGCAGATCGTCCGGCCCGACGGCGCGCGTCACGATCGCCTGCCGACCGGGCGGCAGTTCGTCGATCACCGAGACGTCGAGGTCGCCGTGCAGCGTCAGCGCGAGGCTGCGGGGGATCGGCGTGGCGGTCATCACCAGCAGATCGGGGTTGTGGCCCTTCGAGCGCAGCGTGGCCCGTTGGACGACGCCGAAGCGGTGCTGCTCATCGACCGTGGCGAAGCCGAGGCGCGCGAACGCGACCCCGTCCTGGATGAGGGCCTGCGTCCCGACCAGGATGTCGATCGAGCCGTCCTGCAGCCCCTGGGCGATGGCGCGGCGTTCCTTCGCGCCCGTGCTGCCGATCAGCAGGCGCACCTGCGGGCGGGCGTCCTCGGGCAGAGCGCCATAGATCCGCTCCAGCGTGCGCCAATGCTGCTCGGCCAGGATGGAGGTCGGGGCCATCAACGCGGCCTGGAAGCCCTCGGCGACCGTCGCCAGCATCGCCGCCGCCGCGACAACGGTCTTGCCCGAGCCGACATCGCCCTGCACCAGGCGGCTCATCGCCGCAGGCTGGCGCATATCGGCGAAAATATCGGCCAGCACCCGCTTTTGCGCCCCGGTGAGCGCGAAAGGCAGCACCGCCAGGAAGCGCGCGACCAGCGCCTCGTCCACCGCGAACGCGTTCCCCGGCGTGTCCGACTTCCACTGCTGCTTGCGCTGCTGCATCCCCACCTGGATCAGGAAGAACTCGTCGAAGCCGAGCCGCCTGATCGCGCCTTGCCGGGCCTCGTCGTCCGCCGGGTAATGGAACGCGCGCAGGGCGGCGGGGAGGGGCAGCAAGCGCGCCCGCGCCCGGACCTCCGGGGGCAGGAAGTCCGGCATCTGCTCGACACAGGCCGTGATCGCCCGCTTCACGATGTTCCGCAGCGTTTTCTGGGTCAGCCCGTCGGTCAGGGGATAGATCGGGACGATCCGCCCCGCGTGCAGCAACTCGTCGTCGATCAGCTCCCATTCGGGGCTTTCCAGCACCAGTCGCCCGCGCCGCTGCCCGACCTTCCCGCGCAGAACCACCAGCGCGCCCGGCTGCAACGCCCGCGCGATGTAGGGGCTGAACCAGGTGGCGGTGACGACGCCAGTGTGATCGGCGACCTCGACCGCCACGAGGGTCCGACCGCCGGGCAGACGTTTCACCTCGACCGACCGTACCTCGCCCTTGATCGTCCCCTCCTGCCCGAAGAAGGCGTGGGCGATCAGGTACTCCCGGGAGTAGTCCATGTAGCGGCGTGGCTGGAAATGGAGGAGATCATCGATCGTGCGCAGGCCCAGCTTGCCGAGCCGCAACGCGTGCCCCTCCCCGACATACGGCAGGGCGGTCACCAGCGATTGCGGCGTGAGGGGCGTGGCCTTCGCGGGTGCCGTGGCCTTCTTGGGCGCGGCGACCTTCTCGCCGGGAGGGGCGCTTTTCGCAGGCGCGGCGCGCGGCTTCGCGCTCGGGGCGGGCGTGGCGTCCGGCGACAGCGACGCCACCGGGGCGGTCTTTGGCCTGCGCCTGGAAGGGGGGCCGATGTAGCGCGGCTGGGCGGTGGACTCGTTCTCGCCCAACTCGCGCACCTGGCGATAGAGTTGGCGCAACGTGAGGAGCGCGGCCCCGAGCCGTTCGGCACGGATCTCGGGCGGGAGGATGGCGTAGTCGCCCAGGAGCGCCGCGATCCGCGTCAGGGCATCATCGGCCGCGTTGGTGGGGAACGCGCCGCGCAGTGGGGCGAGGCCCTGATAGGCGAACGGCCCGATACCGCCGCTGACCGCGCGATCCTGATACCCCTGCCGCTCTTCGAGCGCCAGCGCCTTCCCGACCCGCTCGATTGTTGCCTGGAGGGCTGTCACCGTAGGCATCGGGGGCCGCTTCACCCGTTCGTGGTCGGTAATGCGCCCTCGGTCACGTCGATGATCACCCCGAGCGTACCCGGCCCGAGGTGTACGCCGATAACCGGGCTCGTGTCGATCACGATGATTCGTTCGCTCGGGAAGATCGTGGCCAGCCGATCGAGCAGGGTTTCCATATCGGAGTCACCGATCTTGAGCGCGCTGAGTTGGCGGATGTGGGGGAAGTCTTTTGCGAACTTCACCAACCCGTCGATCGCCTTCGAGCGGGTCCGCGTCCGCTCGTGCGGCACGACCACCCCTTCATCGAGGCGCATCAACGGCTTCAAGGAGAGGATCGAGCCGGCGATCATCGCGGCGCGACCGATCCGACCGCCTTTCTGCAGGTATTCGAGCGTGTCCGGGAAGAAGATGATGTGGATATTGGGCATCATCTTCTGGATCGCGGCGGTCACCGTCGCCAGATCGCCGCCCGCGTCGGCGGCGCGCGCCGCCTCCAATGCCATGAAGCCGAGGCCGAGCGAGAGCGAGCGCGAGTCGACCACCTCGACCTTGACGCGCTTGGCCACCTCCGCCGCCGCGATCCGCGCCGAGCCGCAGGTGCCGCTCAGTTTCTCGGACAGGTGAATGGAGACGATCTGCTCGGCCCCCTCATCCGCCAACCGTCGATAGGTCTCCTCGAATAGGCCGGGCGGGGGCTGCGCGGTCGTCGGCAACGCGCGACCGGACGCCTTCAGGCGCCGCACGAATTCCTCAGGGGTGATGTCGATCCGGTCGCGCAACGACTCGTTCCCGAAGTTGACCGACAACGGCACCATCGCGATGCCCGCCGCAAGCCGCATCTCCTCGGGGATGTCGGCCGTGCTGTCGGTGACGATGCGGATAGGTGCCATCGCGGCCTCCGGGCGAGTAGGGCGGCGGTCGGTAGGCAGTAGTCAGTGGCGATTCCTCATAGGGCGCGACGCTCAAATGCCACTGCGTGGCCCCTGACTACTGCCTACCGACTACTGACTACTGCTCACTCCACACTCATCAGGTAATCGTAGTGCGGCTGTCCGCCATACACCAACTCGATCGCGGCGTCGGGGTAGCGCGACTGCACCGATTCTACCATAGCCTGTCCGGCCGCTTCGGAGACATCCTCGCCACGATAGAGGGTGATCAGCTCGGCCTCGGCGGCGGCGGTGCGCTCCAGGAGGGCGAGCAGCACCGCCTCGGCAGAATCCCCGGCACACGACAGCTTGCCATCGATCAGGCCGATCATCTGGCCGTCGGACACGGTGATGCCATCGATCGTGGCCGAGCGCACGGCGCGCGTGATCTCCGCCGAGCGGACGTTGCGTATCGCTTCGCCCATGCTCGCGACATTCTCATCGAGGCCGACGTCGAAGTTCCGGGCCATCAGCGCCGCAATGCCGTGCGGCACCGATCGCGAAGGCACGACCACGACACGCTTGCTCGTCAGGCCGACCACCTGCTGCGCGGTGAGGATGACATTGCCGTTGTTCGGCAACAGGATCACCTCGTCGCCCGACAGCGCCTCGACGGCGCGCAGCAGTTCCTCGGTGCTCGGGTTCATCGTCTGGCCGCCGGAGACGATACCGTTCGCCCCTAATCCGCGCAACACCTCGATCAGCCCCGGCCCGGAGGCCACAGCGACGATCTGGGGGCCACCGTGCGCCACCATGGCGGCATCGAGCGGGAGGGAGGCCGGGGACGGGGCGACCGCGACGGCACCGTTGACCCTGGCCGCGCTCGCCGTCTGCACCCCTGCGGTGACGTCGCGCACCTGGGCCGCCATGTTGTCGATGCGGATCTGACCGAGTTCGCCCCAGCGCACCGCTTCGCTCAATACCGCGCCCGGATTCTCGGTGTGGATGTGGATCTTGATCAACTCCTCGTCGCCGACCACCACGCCGGACTCGCCCAGCGCCAGCAATCGCTCCCGGATGACCGGAAAGTCGAGGGTGCCGTCCTCGCGCGGCAGAATCAGGAGATTCGTACAGTACCCGACCTCGTCCTCCTCGTGCTGGTCGAGGAAGTCGGCCATCCTGGCGGACTCACCGCCGGTCGCCCCGAGCGGCGCGGCGATCCCCGCACCCTCGGCCACCGTCTCGCCACGCGCGTACAGCGCCACGCCCTCCAACAGCATGACGATCCCCTGACCGCCCGCATCGACAACCCCCGCCTCGCGCAGGCGCGGCAGCAGCTCGGGTGTGCGGGCGAGGGCGAGGCGCGCGCCGACGAGCGTGGCATCGAGGACCGTCAGCAGATCGGTCGAAGCGCTGACCGCCTCCTCGGCCGCCTCGGCGGCGACCCGGATGACGGTCAGCATCGTGCCCTCGACCGGCTGCTGCACGGCGCGGTAGGCCGTCGTCGCCGCATCGCGCAGCCCGGCGGCGAACTCGGCACCGCCGAAGCGCTCGGCGGTGCCGAGTCCGCGCGCGAAGCCGCGCAGGATCTGGGAGAGGATGACCCCCGAGTTGCCGCGCGACCCCATCATCGCCCCGCGCGCCAGTCGCGCCGCGAGGGCCGACGCGCCCTCCACACCCTCGCCCGCCGCCGCGTGGGCCGCTTCCAGGGCGGCACGCATCGTCAGCAGCATGTTCTTCCCGGTGTCGCCGTCCGGCACCGGGAAGACGTTGAGGGCGTTGATCGCCTCGGCGTGGCGTTCCAGGTTCGCCCCGGCCACATCCAGCGCGGCCAGGAACGATCGACCGTCGCACGCCACAGGTGCCTCGTTCAGCATTTCGTAGACTCCCCGGGGGCTAGTAGTCGGTGGTCGGTAGTCAGTTGACGGTAAGGGGTCGCCATGAGTCGCAGCATCGGCACGACACCACGTAGCCGCTGACTACCGACTACCGACTACCGACCACCGACTACTTCATCGCTGAAATGCAGCCCCTGCACATAGACATTGACCGCCCCGACGCTCATGCCGAGCGCGCGCTCGACGGCGAAGGTGACCGAGGACATGAGGTTATGCGCGACCTCGGAGATACGCACGCCGTATTCGAGGATCACGTAGAGGGTGATGGTGATCTGCTCGTCGCCGACCTCCACCTCGATGCCGCGCCGGGGGTCATCCTGGCGTAGATAGTAGGCGAGGTTGCCGCGCAAGCCCTTCGGTGCCATCCCGACCACGCCGTATGATTCGGCGACCGCCCCATGCACGATCGAGGCGATCGCCGTTCGTGAGATCTCCACCTTGCCGCTCGCGCCGGTCGTCGCGGCTCCGCGTCCTCGCCGCAGCATCTTCGCCCCCTGCGCATCTCGACTGCATCAGGCCCGCACGCCGGAACCGGGCAGGTCTTTGCGGCGCGACAGCGCTCGACCGCTCCAGACCGATCCGCATCTGCGGATGATAGCGTATCGCTTGCCATCGCGCCCGACGCATGTTAGCATATATCGCTGCCATACATGGCGGCACGTTTCTCTGTGCGCGAGGGCACGTCGCAGGGTTGATGCACACGACAGACGTTGCGTTAATGAGCTGGAGCAATCCGCCCGTCGCGTCGTTTTCGGGCAGCGAAGTGGTGGCGCGGGCGGGCGAAACGTTCAGGGCATATGAGGGGGAGTGACAACTATGGCGATGTGCGAGAAGTGCGGCAAGACCAAGCGATCCGGCAACAATGTCAGCCACTCGAACGTGCATACGAAGCGCCTTTTCCGCCCGAACATCCAGAGTACCACGCTGATGTTCAATGGGCGGGTGCAGCAGGTCAAGATGTGTACCCGCTGCATTCGCACCATCGCCAAGGCCCCGCGCGGCATGTAGTGTCGCCCTTGGGGGTGATGCGTGGTGATGGGACGGTGATGACAACGAGACGAGGCGTCGCCCCGTGGTGACGCCTCGCCGTTTGCCCGAGGCGGCAGTGCCCGCGTACACCCCGGCCCCGCTACAGGGGATCGGGGCCGCGCGCTATCGCTGCGAGGCGGATGTCGCGCCCGGCTTGGAGACGATCGCCCAAGGCGAACTCCGGCACTTGCTCGGGTGGGGCGACGACCCGGATGGGCGCGCCCCGCGACGAGGCATCATCCCGTTCGGTCATAACGGCGACTTGGCCGAACTGCTCCGCCTCCGCACCGTCCTCTCCGCCTACCTTATCCAGCGTTTCCCGGTGCCGCGCCCGCGCGCCCTCCTCGGCGATCAACACTTCCGCACCCTCCTGCACCGGATCGACACGGTGCGTGGCCTGCACGTCCCAGGCACCTTCGGGACGCTCTACATCAGCGCCGCCGGTTCGGAGTCCTCGGTGCTCGTGCGCTTGAAGGAGGCCATCGCGCATGCGACCGGACTGACGCTTGTCCCCGCCGACGCGCACGAAGGCGACCTCCATCTGCGCTTCCGTCGCCCGCCCGATGGCGAAGAAGGCTGGGAAGCCCTGATCCGCCTCTCGCCCCGCCCGCTCGGTGCCCGCCCCTGGCGGGTCTGCAACCGGGAGGGCGCGTTGAATGCGACGGTCGCGCACGCCATGGCCCTGCTCACGAACCCCGACCCGCGCGACCACGTCCTCAACCTCGGCTCCGGTTCCGGCACGCTCCTGATCGAACGGGCGATCTGCGCCCCGGCAGCCCGCCTGATCGGCTGCGACCTCAGCGCGGAGGCCCTGGCCTGCGCGCGGGCCAACGTGGCGGCGGCCGACCTGGCCGACGCGATCGAGCTGCGCCAGGAGGACGCCCGCGCGCTCGATCTCCCCGACGCCAGCATCGACGTCCTCTGCGCCGATCTGCCGTTCGGCCATCTCGTCGGCTCGCATCAGGACAACCTCGCCCTCTACCCGGCCATCCTGCGCGAGGCGGCGCGCGTCGCCCGTCGCGACGCGCCATTCGTGCTGATCACCCACGAGGTGCGCCTGATGGAAGGGCTGCTGGCGACCGCACCGGAATGGGCGATCGACGAGGTGCTGCATCTCACCCTCGGCGGGCTGCACCCGCGCATCTTCGTCCTGCACCGTCGCTGACATGTCGCCGACGTTCAGGCGAGCGCGAGCGTGACGAAGCGCTCGATTCCCGCGAGATCGCGCTCGACCACGATTGTGGCGGTGGGGCAGGCGGCGCGGCACAACGCGACCATCTCCGCCACTTGCGACGGGTCGATCTCGGCGATCAGGAGGCCCGGCGAGCGCAGCACGCCGCCCGCCTGCACGAGGAGCGCGCGGTAGAGATCGAGGCCATCGCCCCCGGAAACCAGCGCCTCGACCGGCTCGCGCGCGATCCCGGCGTGGAGTTGGTCGGGGCGGAGGTAGGGCAGATTGGCGGCGATCACATCGACCGCCCCGATCGGCCCGAGGAGATCGCCGCGCACCAGGGCGACCCGCCCCCGCAGGCCGAGGAGATCGCGATTCGCGCGGGCGTAGGCGAGCGCGTCTGGCGAACGTTCCACGCCCACGATGCGCGCCGTCGGCAGGAGTGTCGCGAGCGCGAGGGCGATCGCCCCGCTCCCGGTGCCGACATCGACGATGCGCGGCGCGGCCCACCGACGTGGCACCGCGCGAACCTGCCCCACGATCCATTCGACCAGTTCCTCCGTCTCGGGGCGTGGCACCAGCACGCCCGGCCCGACGCGCAAGGGCAGGCCCATGAACTCGCGGTGGCCGACGAGGTAGGCCACCGGCTCCCCGGCGATCCGCCGCGCGATCAAGCGCTCATACCCCGGCCCCAGATCGGGCGGCAACGGGTCGGCCAGCCGCGCGAAGAGTTGTGCCCGATCCCAGCCGAGCAAGTGCCGCAGCAGCACCTCGGCGTCGAGGCGTGGCGACTCCACACCAGCCTCGCGCAGCCGCGTCGCCGCCACGGCCAGCGTGTCGCGGATCACCTCACCCACGCGCGCCCGGCCCCATCCCTGGTGCGACGAAAGAGCAACATCACGCGGGCGCGCTGCTCGCGACCGCATGGTGTTGTTCCCAGCGCACCGGCGTCAGTTCAGCCCCGCGTTGCGGAGCCGTTCGGCCTGATCGACGAGGCGCAGTTCGCGGATGAAGGGGTCGATCTCCCCTTCCATCACGGCGGGCAGGTTGCTCAGGTTCACCTTGATCCGGTGATCGGTCACCCGATCCTGCGGAAAATTATAGGTGCGGATCTTCTCGCTGCGATCGCCGCTGCCCACCTGCGAACGCCGGGCGTCGCCGCGCTCCTGCGCGAGCCGCTGCTGCTCGATGTCGTAGAGGCGGGAACGCAGGACCGTCATCGCCTTCAGCTTATTCTTCAATTGCGACTTCTCGTCCTGGCAAGTGACGACCAGGCCGGTCGGCAGATGGGTGATCCGCACCGCGCTGTCGGTGGTGTTCACGCTCTGCCCGCCGTTCCCACCGGAGCGATAGACGTCGATCCGCAGCTCATTATCCTCGATCTTGACATCGACCTCGGCCGCCTCGGGCAGCACGGCGACCGTCACGGTCGAGGTGTGGATCCGCCCGCTCGACTCCGTATCCGGGACGCGCTGCACCCGATGGACGCCACTCTCGAAGCGCAGATGACTGTAGGCCCCTTTACCGCGCACCTCGAAGATCGCCTCTTTCAGGCCACCGATGCCGATCTCGCTCAACGAGAGGATCTCGACCTTCCAGCGCTGCTTGTCGGCGTATTTCTGATAGAGGCGGAAGAGTTCGGCGGCGAAGAGCGCCGCCTCGTCGCCGCCCGCCCCGGCGCGAATCTCGACGATCACATTCTTCTCGTCGAGCGGGTCTTTCGGCACGAGCAGCGCGCGGATCTCTTCCAGGATCCCGCTGTGCGCCGGGCGCAACTCCGCCAGCTCCGCTTCGGCTAACTCGGCCATCTCCTGATCGCTGGTGGGATCGTTCGCCAGGGTCTCGGCCTCGCCGATCTGCGCCTCGAGCCCCTTCAGGCGGCGATAGGCGTCGACCACCTCGCCCGCTTCGGCGCGCTCGCGACCGTATTCGGCCAGCTTCATCGGCTGGGTCGAAGTCTCGGGCAGGCCCATCAGCCGCTCCAACTCCTCGAAGCGCGCCTCGATCTCGGTCAGTCGTGCATATACCGGCGCGGTTTGCACCGTCATGGCCAGCTCCTCCTCGATTCATGGCATTGCCAGGCGGCGGGCGCGCGTATGCGGCGCGATGCGGTCGGGGCGACGCTACCAGAACTGCCGGAAGAAGCGCGTATCTTTCGTGTCCATGAGAACCATCCCGCTTCGGGCCTGATCGCCGTTATACGGGAATAACCATACCCTACCGCGCACGCTTGTTGCCAACAGGGCAGATGATTATGTAACGCTTACGCCTGTCGGGCATTCCCCGTGCGCGTTCAGTCTTGCCCACTTCTCTGACGTCCCAGGATAGGGTCTGCGCTGCGTCGGGCGGCGCGTGCAAGAGGGGCGGGCACGGATGCTTCGCGGCGGCTCAGCATGACAGATTCAAGGCAAGTGGCCGACCACGTACGGAATTGTCATGCTGAGCCGCCGCGAAGCATCCGCGCCCGCAGCGCCAGTGAGGCCGACAGCGCCACCTGCGCTGCTGTCCCGCACGACGTTGAACCGCCCTCTGATCTCCCCAGGGCAATTGCACATGAGTGGCGCAGCCCGGCGAGGATGGTGCGCGGGTGGTCCTGGTCGAGGGCGGCGCGGCGGGTTGCGGGCGGAACGGCGCGCGCCGCAGCTGGCGGCGGGGCGCCGACCCGGCGTCGGCGCCCCGCCTGGGCGCCGCCCTGCTCGCGCCGGGCGGCGGGCGCCGGGGCGCGGATCGTCTGGCGGCGGCGCGTCTCGCTGCGCCCGTGGTCGTGCTCGACGGCGCGCCGGGCGGCGCGGGCGACGCGCGCATCGGCCTCGTAGCCCACCGCCGCCCGCCCGAGCGCCAGCCCGCCGCCGCAGGCCCAGCCGCCGACCGGGTGCGCCGCCGCCCGGCCGTTGCTGCGCGCGCGCGGCGCGGCGTCGCGCCGCCGCCGACAGGAGCGCCGACGCCGCGTCGGCGCGCGCCTCACCCCCTCGACATGCAAGTACCCTGCCCCACATTGCCACCCCCCCACCGATCGAGTAAAGTCCCATCACCATCAAGGATTCCAGGCGCGCGAGGCTACGCCGGAGAGTCAGACCATGTGGACCTCGAAACTCTTCAGCTCCCTGCTGGTCCTGCTCGACTTCGTCAACGAGCGCCGATTGACCCATGACCGCTTCAAAGTCGTCGTCGTGCCCGCGCGCGTCTGGCAACGTCGCAGCAGCATCCGCTACTACCTGCTCTATCGCCCCGAGGAACGCGAACGTCTGCTCGTCGCCACACGCGTCGCCGAGAGCCGGATCGATCAGGAGGCCGCCATCGACACCGCCGAGGAGATCATCGCCAGCGCCCAGGGGCGCGGCCAGACTCCCGGCAGGCCGGACGCATGACCGCCCCCCGCCCCCCGCGCATCGGGCTCGACGCCCACCTCCTCTCCTTCGCCGGCACCTATCGCCAGGCGGGCGTCAGCCGATACATCGCCGAATTGCTGCGCGCCTTCGCCGTTGGCGACGACGGGGCCGCCGCACCCGCCGAGTATGTCGCCTTCGTCGGCCCGGACGTGGTGCCGCCCGGCTTCCTGCCAGGCCCCCTCCCACCGCCAGGGGCCACCGGCGGGCGTCTGCGCTTCGTCCACAGCCGCTTGCCAACCGATCGCCCCCCCGTGCGGATCGGCTGGGAGCAAACCGTCGCCCCCCTCGCCGCCCGGCGCGCGCGGCTCGATTTGCTGCACGGCCCGGTCAACGTCCTGCCGCTCGCCCTGCCCTGCTCGGGCGTCGTCACCATCCACGACCTCGCCTTCCTCGCCCACCCTGAGACGCACAACGCCGGTCGCAGGCGCTACCTGACGCTGCTCACCGCCCTCTCGGCGCGGCGCGCGACCCGCATCATCGCCGTGTCGGCCTTCACGCGCGACGAGATCGTGCGCCGCCTGGGCGTCCAGGCCACGAAAATCACGGTCGTCCACAACGCCGTCGATGGCGCGTTCGCCCCGCTGCCCCCCGCCGAGATCGCGCGCTTCCGCGCCGCCCACGGGTTGCCCGAGCGCTTCATCCTCTGCGTCGGCACCCTGGAGCCGCGCAAGAACCTGCTCGGCCTGCTCGATGCCTTCGCGCGCCTCGCCCCGCACACCGGCGCCACGCTGGTCGTCGTCGGCGGCCAGGGCTGGCGCTACGACGCCGCACTGGCGCATGTCGCGACCCTCCGCCTGACCGGGCGCGTCCGCTTCACCGGGCACGTCCCCGACGACGATCTGCCGCGCTGGTACAACGCCGCCGCCCTGTTCGCTTACCCTTCCCTCTACGAAGGCTTCGGCCTGCCGCCCCTCGAAGCGCTCGCCTGCGGCACCCCCACCGTGACCAGCGCCGGGACCGCGATGGCCGAGATCGTCGGCGACGCCGCCCTCCTGACCGACCCGCGCGACCCCACCGCCCTCGCCGCCGCCCTCTCGCGCGTGCTCACCGACGACGCCCTCCGCGCCACCCTCCGCCAGCGTGGCACCCAACGCGCCGCCAGCTTCACCTGGGCCCGCACCGCCGCCGCCACCCGCGCCGTCTACGATCACGCCCTCGCCCGCCCCTAACCCCCCACCCCCGCCGTCTACTCACGACTCACGACTCACGTCTTACGCCTTACGCCTTACGCCTTACGCCCCCCCCCTAGCACCAACCCGCCCCAGGCAGTATCCTCAAGACTCGCAACCAGTCCCCCCTCCCCCCACCACCATGGAGCAACACCGCCGATGCGCGCCGCCCTGCTCACCCTCCTCCTCCTCAGCGGCCTCACCGCCTGCTGGTCGTCGGCGACCCCCGCGCCCGGCACCCCCGCGCCCACATCCACCCCCACCCCGACGATCGCCGCCCAACCGCGCGCCACCACCGGCG
>JAABUN010001632.1_pt1 | contig 47366 bp, 39 predicted proteins | sample 5559311 | NCBI WGS metagenome assembly JAABUN01 (sample SAMN10711877, study PRJNA513370) | rock metagenome | isolation source: Antarctica rocks | place: Antarctica: Victoria Land, Siegfried Peak sud
CGGAGACGGCAACGGGGGCGGGGGTGGGGCCGGACATCGTGCCTCCTGGGGGACGGCTATTGCGGCAGCGTCGCGCCAGGCAGTACCCTACCATAACCCGCTACGAACTTCCGCGACCGTGTACTAGTCGCGTCCGGTGACGATGATCGTGTTGCCGCGCCGGTGCAGTTGCGTCGCCAACTCCAGACCGATGCCGCTCGTCCCGCCGGTGATCAGCACGGTCCTGTGCTCGAGTTTCATCGAAACCTCCTCGCATTTCGCCGCTCATCGTTGCTACCCACAGTCTAGCGCGTTACACTCTCCGAAAGGAAGTAGGCACACAAAAGTGCCATACGCACCGATAGGAGAGCATGAACATGCGGACAATGGCGCAGTTCACCCCGGAGCAGATCGCGCTGGCGCAGCTATACGCCGCGCGCACGCCGCCCGACGACCTCGATCCCCGGATCGAAGCCCTGGTCAACGATCTGATCGGGCGCGTGGCCGACAAGTGGACGATGCTGGTCCTCGAAGCGCTCACGGAGCAGGGGGTGTTGCGCTTCACGCGCCTGAGTGCGGCGGTCGCGGGGATCAGTCAGAAGATGCTCACGCAGACCCTGCGCCATATGGAGCGGGACGGCCTGCTCACGAGGACGGTACATCCTGTCGTGCCACCGAAGGTCGAATACACACTCACGCCGCTCGGCCTGAGCCTCGGGGCCGCCTTCTGCGGCGTCTGGGTCTGGGCGGCGGAGAATCTCCGGTGCGTCGAGGAGGCCCGCCGCGAGTTCGATGAGCGGGCGAGCACGGACTGAGCGGCGGCGGGGTGGCGGGCCATGAAATCGACACCGCGTTCTATGCGGGCGTGGCGCTGTTCTCCCCGGTGGCGAAGGCCCAGCGCCCTATCCCGCGGCCAGCAGCGCTTGGGGCTCGCTCAGAGTTGCGTTCGTCGCCATCATATGCCCTCTCCATGTCGTATGTACGAAAGAGCAAGAAAGAGCAAGAAAGAGCAAGAAAGATGTAGCTGCTTAGTTGCGCTTTCCGGTATACGCAATTAAGGCTATACGGTGTTCTGCGATGTGAGTGACCACGAGGAGCCACGCCCATAACTATTTAGGTGTACCAGCCCGAGTCGGCGCAGTTGTGTGAGATCATTTCGCACGGCAGCGTCCGAGGGAGGATGCTCTAGCTGCTGCATAATGTAGCGGAGTGGGGCCATCTCCTGATGTGCGAGGATCAGCAGAATCTCGCGTTGGCGCAATGTTAGATCCATACCGACACGATGCGGCGCAATATAGTCATTCGGGAAGAAGCGCACGCCGACCGCCCCCGCTTGTTCGATGAATTCGGGGGCCGGTTGTCCGGCGGCTACGCATAACTCGACGATTTTCTGCGTGCCACGTCCCCACCGCTCGACAAGGCCACGCTTGTAGAAGACATCCGCGATCAGCGGATTGCGCGGACGTGACTGGTGATCGTGCTTTAATTCCTCGATATGAAGGCCGAAAGGAAGCGTCCCGGTGCTCCAAATTTCCAATCGGTCATCGTAGATCGCCAAACTGACGGCACCACCGGCTTGCGCGTAATCGCGATGGCAGATTGCATTCACCAGTGCTTCACGAAGTGCAACAAGCGGAAAGAGCGGTTCGTCGGCGCGCTCGAAGATACCGGGCTCGATCCGCCCCGCCACCGGTAAATGCCGCCGCAGAAAGAGCAGCGCTTCCTCGAGGAGCTGTCCGCCATGCCCTTGAATCTGGCGGTTATCTAAGAACTCGTTCTTATCTTTCCCCTTGAATCGCGCCATTCGTAGCTGACACTGGGGATAATGCGGCAAAAAGTTCTTGCCGAATAGGACGAGCGCCGCATTGAGGATTCGTCCGTCGGCGCGCAAGCCCAAGCGATCTAAGATATCGCCGATGTCGCGTCCCGTCGCCTCTGGCAGACGTCCGGCTTGTATGCCCAGCCGGACGGTTCGCAAAATTTCTTCCTCATCCAGAACAGCCACGTCCTGCTCCAAACTGGCTGCATTTTCCCATCGAGTTCGACTGTGCATCCGTTGTAATAGGAGTTGCTGATAGCGCTCCTGTGGCATGATGGAAGTCGTTGTACCTATTCGTTGATACGCTCTTCCATCGGCGGTAAAAGGCATCAGATCGACCAGTGAGTGGACGCTAAGGATAATAATTTGGCGTCCGGTATCCGGTATGTCGACGTAGTCACAGGCGATCGGCACCGCTGGCTCGATTTTCCTGAGCGCGTTTGCTATCTCTTGCTGTGTTCCATCGCTGACATGCTGCCCAACGAGTTTTCCCGATGGCTTCACTCCGATGAAGACTTTCCCTCCATCGGTATTCAGAAAAGCGCATGTTGTTTCAACTGCTTTGCGTATTTCTGCTGTCGTTTCCTTATACTCTTTCGTCTCTGATTCGCCACCTTGCACGAAGCGCTGAACATCTGCAAGCTGCATTTTGGCCTCGACGTTGCTGATACACCCGATACGAGCTATTCGGCACATCACCCCATTGTAGAGGACGCACCCCCGGTACGCACAGCGGTGCCAACTCCGATACCCAACCGCGTGTCAGCCAGCGGAGAAGACCCAGCGGCCCCGCCCCGCCGCCTTCGCGCGGTACATCGCCGCGTCCGCCGCCGCCAGCAGCGCCTGGGACTCGTTCGGGCCGCCGCCCCTGTGGGCGATGCCGATGCTGGCCGATACCTGCCCCTCCGTCCCCCCCAGGAAGATCGGACGCTCCACCGTGGCGATGATCCGCCCCGCCAGCGCGGCCAGCGCGGGCTCGGAGGGGCTGTCCTCCAGCAGGATCGTGAACTCGTCCCCGCCCAGCCGCGCCACCGTGTCCCCCGCGCGCACACACTCGCGCAGCCGCCCCCCGATCGTCAGCAGCAGCAGATCGCCCGCCGCGTGCCCCAACCGATCGTTGATCCCTTTGAAACCATCGAGATCGAGGAAGAAGAGGGCCACCGCTTCGCCGCGCCGCGCCGCGCGCGCCAGCGCCTCGTCCAGCCGTTCCAGGAAGTACGCGCGATTCGGCAGCCCCGTCAGCGTGTCGTGGTGCGACTCGTGCAGCAGGCGCCCTTCGAGCGCCCGCTGCGCGGTGATGTCCCGGAAGATACCGCGCAGCAGCGGCGGTTCCCCCGGCTCGACGACGCGGTCCATATAACCGGAGACGACGATCGCGCGGCCATCGCGCGCCAGCAGCGATGTCTCGAGCGGGCCACCCCCGGCCCCCTGCAACAGCCGCGCGAACCCGGCCAATACTTCCTCGGACTTGTCCGGGGGGAAGAATTTGCGCACATGCAGGGTGGCGATCTCCGCCGCGCTGTGGCCGAACGTGGCGCAGAAGGCGCGATTGACGTACACGAACCGCCCCGTCGCGTCGATGCTCATGATCAGGTCATTGGCACTATCCAGGAAATCTTGCAGGCGCGCCTCGCTCGCGCGCAACGCATCCTCCGCCCCCTTCCGCGCGGTGATGTCCGCGAACGAGCTCACGACCGCGTGGTGCCGCGCCTCGCCGGGGTGTCGCAACGGCGTGGCGTTGATCGCGATCCAGGTCAGCGAGCCATCCGGCTTATAGATCCCCATGATCACGCCGTGCTGCGGCTGGCCGGTGGTGAGAGCGCGCATGGGGGGATGCTCCTCGCCCGGATAGGGACTGCCGTCCTCGCGGATCGCCCGCCAGCGCGGATCGGACGAGGTCCGCCCGGCCAGTTGCGCCGCGCTCAGCCCCAGGATTCGCTCGGCGGCGGGATTGCAGGCGGTGATCCGCCCGTCGGCCTCCTGCCGCACGATCCCCTCGCCCAAGACATCCAGGGTCGCGCGCTGGCGGGCCTCGCTCTCCGCCAGCGCAGCGGCCAACTCCCGGCGCACGGTGATATCCTCCGCGCGCCCCTCGACGGCCAGCGGCCGCCCGGCGGCGTCCCGCACGAGGCGGGCGTTGACGGATACCCAGACGGTGGAGCCGTCGCGCCGCCGCGCCGCGATTTCGTGCCCGTTCAGCGCCCCTTCCCGCAGGAGGAACGCCAGCGCCACCTCTCGTTGGACCGGGTCGGTGTAGAGCTGCGCCCCCAGGTCGGTCACCTCGGTCAGCAAGGCGGCGGGGGAGTCGTACCCCAGGATGCGCGCCAGCGCCGGATTCGCCATGATCTGCGCGCCATCGAACGCGGAGCGGAAGATCCCTTCGAGCGCGCCGTCGAACAGGCTCCGGTAGGCTTGCTCCGCCTCGTGCTGCGCCGTGATGTCGATCGCCAGGCTTAAGATCCCCGCGATGGCACCATCCGCATCGCGCAGGGGGTATACTGCGCGTCGTAGGTGCGGCCCCCGATGTCGAGCGGCAGCCGCACCGTCTCCCCGGCCTGCGCCCGCGCGATGATCGCCAGGACGTCGGGCCGGTCGTGGTAATAGTCCGCGATGTTGCGGCCCACCGCCTCCCCCGGTGCGCGCCCGAGCGCTGCCAGCGCCCCCCCTTCGCTCAGCGTGAAGACCCCCTCGGGATCGAGCGCGAAGAGGAGCGCCGGGAAATTGGCGACAACCGTGCGGAGCGCCTCGAACGACGACAGGACAACGGACATCGCGGTTCCTCACTCTGGCTGACGAGACGCTGGATGACGAGACGGTTGCCGAGCGCGCTTCCCGGCCGTGCGGGGAGCCACCGGACCAGGCGCGGCACGCGCACAGGCATATCCGCGTCGAGCATAGCGCCGACGCGCGCGAATGGCTATACGTAATTCCCCATGCCGCCGGAAGTCGGGACTAATGGGGGGGCGTCGCCTCGGAGGGGAGCCGCGCGGCGCGCTCCCGCACGATCGCGCCGAGCGGCACCCCCCAAAGGGCGCGCACACCGAAGGCCCAGGCGAGCGACGCGCCCCACCCCGCCAGGATGTCCGAGGGGTAGTGGACCCCCAGGTAGAGCCGCGAGAGGCCGACGCCGAGCACGAAGAGGGTTCCGACGGCGAGGAGCGGCCAGCGCCAGCGCCCCCGCCAGGTCAGGCAGACCAGCGCCGTCACCAGCGCCGCCGAACCCATCGCGTGGCCGCTCGGGAAGCTGTAATCCCCCTCCGGCGCGAGGGAGAGCCAGAGGGCGGGGCGCTCCCGCTGGAAGACCACTTTCCCCAACACGTTGAGTAACGCCGAGCCGCCGACGACCGTGAGGAAGAAGGTCGCCTCGTGATAGTGCCGTCGCAGACAGAGGCCGAGGAACAGGAGCGCGGCCACCGCGATCATCGGTAGCGGCCCCCCCACCAGGCTCAGCACCAGCGCGACCCGGTCGAGGACCGGAGTAGCCAGTCCGTGCAACCACCGCAAGATCGGCAGATCGAACGGTAAACCCTCCCCTTCCCGGACATCTTCGGCCAGGCCGCCGAAGAGGAGCAGCGGCAGCCCGATCCCGCAGAAGAGGCCGAGCAACGCCCAGCGGCGCGCGAACAGGGCGGCGAAGAAACGGTCGGCCATCGGCGGATTCCCTTCTCAGGGCGACGAACGACAAAGAGGAGGCGCATAACGCAATATCGGGGCCGGGGCACGGGGGCATGACGATCGACGGCTGACGACGAACGCCGCAGGGGGACGATCACCGCCGAGCCGCAGGGACACAGGACGACGAAAAGACCACAGGATGGAGGGACAGAACAAGAACAGTGTGGTGGTCCGGTGCCCGCCGGGGGAGGTACCCCTGGCCGAGCGCGCTCATCCCGGCAACCACGCCTGCCACGCCACACCCTTCTGTCACCCGTACCGTGCCGCGATGATCCCGAGTCGGACCTCGGGACTTCGGGGCCGCAGCCTTCGGCACGGCCCGCGCGCATTCGCGGCGCGGCACGCCACCAGGGTCGCCGCCAGGGCGGACACCGCGCCATCGACGCGCTGCTCCTCGCCCTACTTACTCGGCGAGGAAGTCCCAGGCGGCGGCGCTGGCCGCTTCGGCGTCGAGCGCCTGCCCGCCCGGCAGCACGCCGTCCGCCGCGTCGCCCAGCGCGGCGCGGGCGGCGGCGAGCACACGGTCGAGTTCGCGCGCCAGCATGGCAGGGCGGGCGCGGTCGGGGATGGGGGAGATGCACGCCGCCGAAGCGGCCAGCCGCAGGGCGTCCGCGTGCCGCCCGGTGGCGCCCGCCAGCAGGGCGCAGAAGCGGAGGTGCGTCGCGACCGGCTGCTCCTGGCCGTGCTGGCTCATCAGCGCCAGCGCGGCCAGGAGCCAGCGCCGCGCCGCGTCGTGCCCCCCCGCGCGCAGGGCCAGGAGGCCGCGCAGCCCCAGCGCCTGGCAGCGGACCAGGATGTGGTCGCACGCCTCCGCCAGGGCACCGCACCGGTCGAGCCACGCCGCCGCCGCGCGGTTGTCGTCGCGTTCGAGCGCGACGAGGCAACACTCGCGATACACATCGCAGAGCTGCAACTGATCGCCGGTCGCGGCGAACGCGGCCTCGCTCTCCGCCAGGGCCGCCTGCGCCCCGCGCGGGTCCCCCTCCAGTCGGAGCAGCACCGCCAGGGAGAGGAGCGAGACGCCGCGCTCGCGCCGCGCGTCCGGCGCGTGGCGAAGCGCCAGCCCCGCCAGATAGGCCGCGCGGGCGGCAGCGTACGCCCCCGTATCGAGGTGGGCGTGGCCGAGCATCGTCAGCCCCCCCGCGACGATCGCCGGGTCGCTCGGCGGGGCGAGGGCGAGGCAGCGCTCGGCCATCAGCCGCGCCGCGTGGGGATCGGCGTGCCGGTAGGCCAGCAGCGCGGCGGCGAAGTAGGCGTGCGCCAGCAGGCCAGCCGGGGCCGCCCCGCCCGCCGCGACGAGGGCGAAGAAGCGGTCGAACCACGCCCGCCCCTCGCGCAGCTTCCCGGCCTGGAGCCAATCGCGGCAGCACTCCTTGCAGAGTTGCAGCCCGCCGGTCGCATCGCCGCGCGCCGCCAGCCAGCCGAGCGCCGCGCGCACGTTGTCCCCCTCGCCGCGCAGGAGCGCCTGCCGCCGCGCGCGACCGGCTCCCGTCCACGCCTCGTAGCTCCCGGCAATCAGCGCCAGCATGTGGGCCGCGTGGCGGTCGCGCGCGGCCTCTTCCTCGCCGTGCGCGCGCAGCCGCGCCAGGGCGTAGGCGCGGATTGTCTCCAACAGCCCCAGGCGCGGCTCCTCCTCCTCCGTCGCCACCGTGGCCGGGTCGAGGCGCTGGAGGAGGTGGTGCCGCACCAGGCTCTCCAATCCCGCGAGAAGATCATCCTCCGTGGCGGTGGGGACGAGCGCCGCCGCCAGCCCGAGGCCCGCCCCCCCTCGCAGACGGCCAGCGCCCGCAGCAGCGCCCGCTCCGCCGGGGTCAGCAGGTCGTAGCTCCAACCGATCGTGCTGATGAGGGTCTGCTGCCGGGCCGGGCGGTCGGGCGCGGCGTCGGCCAGGAGATCCAGGCGATCGCCGAGCCGCGCGAGCAACGCCGCCGGGCTCAGTACCCGCAGGCGCGCCCCCGCCAGTTCGAGCGCCAGCGGCAGGCCATCGAGGCGGCGGCAGAGGGCCGCGATGGTGGCGGCGTTCGCGGGGGTGACCGCGAAACCGGGGGCGCTCGCCGCCGCGCCGCGCACGAAGAGGGCGACCGACGCCGCGTGCGCGATGGCGTCCGGCGCGGCGTCGGGGCGCGGGAGGGCGAGCGGCGCGGCGTGGTACTCCCGCTCGCCGCGCAACCCGAGCGCCGCCCGGCTCGTCACCAGCACGGTCAACCGGGGGCAGGCATCCAGGAGCGCGGCGAGCGCCCCGGCGGCGGGGAGGAGGTGCTCGAAGTTATCGAGGCAGAGGAGGAACGCCCGCCCGCGCAAGGCCCCGGCCAGGCGTTCCAGCGCGCCCCGCCCCCGGCCCTCGCGGACCCCCAGCGCCCCCGCGATCGTCGGCAGGAGGTGGGCCGGCTCGGCAAGGGGGGCCAGCGGTACGAAAGGGACCCCGTCCGCGTACTCCGGGGCCAGCGCGGCGGCGACGGCCAGCGCGAGGCGGGTCTTGCCGACCCCGCCCGGCCCGGTGATCGTCAGCAGTCGCGTCTCCTCGCCGCGCAGCGCCGCGACGAGCGCCGCGACATCGCCCGCCCGCCCGATCAGCGGCGGGGCGGGGCGCGGGGGCGGCGGGCCCAGCAAGGGCGGGCGCGGGGCGGGGGGCGCGGCGGGGTGCGACGGGGCCGCCGCCGCCTCGAAGCGCCTTCGCGCGGCGGCGTCGAGGTCGAGCGCGTCCATCAATAGGTGCAGCGTCGCCGCCTGCGGGCGCGTCTTCAGCCCGCGCTCCAGGTCGCTGATCGTGCGCGGGCTCAGCGTGGCCCGCTCCGCCAACGCCTCCTGTGTCAGTTCGGCGGTGGCGCGGGCCTGCCGCAGGAGCGCGCCGAACGGCGGCGGGTGCAACGCCGTCAGCGGGGCGGCGCTCCCCGGCGCGGGGGCCGGTGTCGGCTTCTGCCGTCGAGCATACATGGCGGGTGCTCCTGGCGCGTGGCGGCGGCGGTGGCGGAGTCGTGGGGCGTGGGTCGTGAGAAAAGAGGCGGCAGGCGACGGGGGCCGGGCGGCGATGAGCGCCAGCGGGTGCGGCCACCGCCCCGCCCCCTCTCCTCCCCGCCCCCGCCACCCTACAGCGCCGCTCCTCCCCCGCAGCCCCGCGCTTTTCCGTCCCGTTCTTGCTCCCGTTCTCTGCGTCTCTGCGTCTCTGCGGTATCGTCCCTGCGTCCGTGGCGGCGCGGCCTGCGACGAAATACGCCGTGCGCGCCACGGTCACTGGTTAAACGATCCTCGCCGCATAAAGCTCCCGGAAGCAGTGGTGCGGCGGTGACGGACGAACGGGCACGTCACTGCTTAAACGATCCTCGCCGCATACATCTCTGTGCCGGAGTATAGCGCGCGCCGCCCGCTTCGATGTCGTGCCGGGGCGGGGCGATGCCGACGCGCGCGGTAGATCGCCACCGGTCCGGCACCGCCGACCGTGCCGCGCGGCCCTGCCCCGCGCTACGCCCCCGGCCCGAGGTCCTTCCGCATCCGGGCATTGCGGAGCGTGACACCGCGCACCTCGACCTCCCGCTCTTCCTCGATCGCGAAGCCCCGGTGCGCGAAGAATGGCTGCGCGGCGAGGCTGACCGCCGCGTGGAGCACGGTCAGGCCGCGCGCGGCGGCGACCTCGTGGATCCGCCGCATCAGCGCGGAGCCGACCCCGCGCCCCCCCGCCTCCGCCGCGACGAAGAAATGGTCGATGTAGCCATCGTCCTGCACGTCCGCGTAGCCGACGATCCGCCCTTCCTCCTCGGCCACGAACGGCGCGAGCCCCCGCATCCGTCGCGCCCACGCCTCGGCGTCGTAGTCGGCGGGTGCCCAGGCGTCGCATTGCTCCGGGGTGTAGTAGGCCGACGCCGTCCCGTGAATCGCCGACGCGAAGACCGCCCGCAAGGCGGGCGCATCGCCCTCGCGAAACCCTCGGATCGCCACGTGCCCCCTCCTTTTCCTCACCCGCCGCCCGTGCCGCGCGAGCGACGCGAGGACGAGTATACCCCCCGCCCGCCCGGTGAACGCTGGCATGTGGCCCCTTGGATGAAGCGCGCGTCGCCCTGGTCCCCGACGGCGACGGCCAGGGCTTCCGCGCCTGCTCACTCCGCGCCCCCCCGCGCCGTGAATGCCGTCGGTGGCTTCCGCGCCGCGATCGTGGCTACAAGGGTCAGCCATCGGCGGGGCGGGGCGGCCCCGGCCCCCTGCATCCGTTGACCGCAGCTTCTCGCTTCACCGACACGGTAGCCGTGGCATGCGAACGCTGCGACGGCACAGGCACCGCTCGTCACACAACGTATTGTTTTCCGGCCCCATAGCAGCCACGCTCGCGGTGCTACCGCCGGTGCGACGGCCCGTGCCGGCCCTTCGCATCGGCGTGCCGCTGGGGGGAACGACGGTCGCGGCGCATCATCGACGCGGGAACCACAGTGGCACCCTGGCCCGCCCCGGTGCGGGCATTACCAAAGTTTGGTAGCCCCCGGCCCGCCCTGCGCCTGCTCACCCCAACGCCAGCCGCCAGACCAACTCGCCATCGCGCTCCTCGCCGGTCGGGAGGAAGCCCGCCCGCGCGTAGAGGCGTTGCGCGGCGACGTTCGCGGGGTGGACGGTGAGCAGCGCCGTCCGCGCGGCGAAGGGCGGCGCGGCCAGGAGGGCCAGGAGGGCGCGCAACCCCGCCCCGCCGTGCCCGCGCCCCTGCGCCGCCCTGTCGATGAGGAAGTGGTAGAGCCAGCAGGCGGCCCCGGCCTCGTCGTGCGACACCGCGACGAAGCCGACCATCGTCGCGCCCGCATAGAGACCGTAGGGGTGCCAGCGAAAACCGTCGGGGCGGACGAAGGCTTTGGCGAGGGCGATCGCGGCGACCGGCTGGCTGTCCGCGACGAACGGGAGCTGCGCGGGCGCGACCCGCAACGCCAGCGCCACCCGCCAATTGTCGCGCCCGATCGGGCGCGGCACGGTCGCCGCCGCGCCGCCCGGCCCGCGATTCCCGATCCCAATGACGTAGTCGCCCATCCTACACCCCCACGCCACGCGCCGTCTCGCGCCGATCGGGGTGCAATCACCTCCGTCGCCGCGCCCGGCTGGCTCCGACAGCGGCATCCTACCACGCGCGCCATACTGGGACACCCGGAGCGCCCCGATGTCCACGCCCGATCGGTGTGAAGCGCGTGGACGGGCGAGCGGGGGGAGTGAACGAAGGAGGTGAAGAAGGCGACGCGAGCTGCGGAGGCGCGGGGACACAGCGCGGCAAATGCCGCGCGACGAATGCCGAACGAGGACGAAACAGGTGGCATCGGGGCATGGGGGCGAAACGAAAGTGGCGAAATACGCCTGACAACGGCCGACGATGGCGGGATCGTGGGGGGCAAAATACCCGGCAGAGCCTGGCAGACCGGTGTCCGACCCCTGCGGGGTCACGCGCGATGTCCACGTCGGCGATGGTGTGAAGCGCGTGGACATTCCCACGAACAGGGGTGTGCCGTCCACGCGCCCGATCGTGTGAAGCGCGTGGACAGCTCCGTATGTCCGCTCTGCCCGCGTACGTATGGGCGCGAGGCGATTCATGTGGCGGCGGCGCGATCGCCCATACTGTGGCTTTGTGTGCGGCGCGTGGACGGAATGTTTGTCGTGAAACCGGTATTCGGAGGCCGAATATGCCCGTCCACGCCCGCCACACCTCGCCGCGCGGCACCCCGCACCGGCCGAGTTGCCGCGCAGCACCACCACAGGCCACCCCAGCCGCTATACGCGCCGCACCCTCCCGCCATGAATGTCCACGCACGCGCGGTGTGAAACGCGTGGACGGATGAGTGGGCCGGTGAACCGGTAGGGCCGGTGGGCGAGGAAGCAAGAGGTGCGGGGCTCTCTGCGACGAAGGGCTACAGGGCCGGGTATGCAGGGGAGGAGGGCGAAGGGAACGGAACCGGAGGCACGGAGGCACGGAGGACGAAGGGCGAGGGGCTATTGGGGGTTCCGGTCCGCGCAGGGCGGGGTGCTCCCAGGCCGGGTCTTGGGGCTTGCGTGGCCGGAGGCTCTTCAGTCGGGGCAGCCACGCCCCCTGAAGGGCCGCTACTGCCCTCCGGGGGGGCGACCACCCTCGGGGATGCTTCGGTCCACCGGCCACACCGGTGAACGCGGACAGAATCTCGCGCCGGAGCGGCCCTCACCCCGACTCGACCACGCGCGGCCCCTCTCCTCATCGGCGCTGCTCACCGAGCGCGCCGGGCACACCGTCGTCCTCTTCGCCTACTGACACAGACCGCCCCGTCGCACGATCCCGTCACGGCGGGCGGCAACAACTGCGGCCAGCGCGGTGGAAATCGGCACGTCACACCCTCCCATCCGGTGTGGCCGATCGCGCCGCCGACCGGGAGCGGCAGCGCTGCGTCCATCGGCGTGCCGCGCGCGTGCCGCCCGGTATCGGGGCGTATGCGCGGCCCCGCGCCGAAAGCCGCCGCGCGCGGTCGTCATCGGGAATGGCTAGGCGTCGCCCTGGTCGCTCCGTATGAGCTCGCCGAGGAGTCCGGCGATCGGCGTGGGCGACCCTACCTGTTGCGCCATCTCTTCGAAGAGGCCGAGGTCCTTCAGGCCGATCTCGTTCTGGGTGGTTGGCGCGATTTTCCTGGCGATCATCGTGCCATAGCTCCGATAGATCGGTGCGGGGAAGAGGGTCTGGGTCAGCATGTCGCCGACGGCCTGCGGATCGACCCCGTTCTTCTCGGCCAGCGCCAGGGCTTCGCCCAGGGAGCGTGTCGCCGAACCGATCAGGAAATTGCCGACGATCTTGACCGTCGTCGCCGCGCCGACCTCCTCGCCGAAATCGAAGACCCCCAGCGCCCCCAGCGCCGTGAGGAGCGGTCGGATGCGCTCTTTGGCGTCTTGCGGACCCGCAACGGGGACCCAGAGCTGGCGGGCGACGGCGGCCTCGGGCCTGCCGAAGATCGGTGCCTCGACGTAGGTGCTGCCATGCTGCGTGTGCAGCGCCGCGAGCCGCTTCGATGTCTCGGGCGACACCGTGCTCATCGCGACATGGACCCCTCCCGGCCCCAGCCGTTCGAGGAACCCCGTGCTCGTGACGACGCTTTCCAGGGCCGCGCCGTCCCACAGCAGGGTCACGACGATCCCCCCGGTCGTCACCGCGTCAGCCGGTCGGGGTGCCAGCCGCGCCCCCCTCGCCACCAGCGCCGCCGCCTTGCTGGCGGTGCGGTTGTAGACCGCGAGATCATACCCGGCATCGAGGAGATTGGTGGCGACGGGGAGGCCCAGGTTGCCGAGTCCGATGAATCCGATGACGTCGCTCATCGTCGATCGCTCCTTTCGCGCGCGTATCAATCGTCGCGAGCGAGTATACGCCGCAGTTGACGTTGACGCAAACGTCATGTTTAGCGAAGTGTGAGGCGTTTTGGGGCGTTGGACTCGTCTCGGCAAGGCCCGGCTAGCGCCGCACGGACAGCACAGCGCCGAGCGACCGCTGCGGGGTTGTGGGGGCGTGCCGGACCGCCCACGCTGCGAGGTGGTCGTTGCTACCGCCGCAGCGCCTTCGCGGTGCGCTCGATCTGCTTGACGTGGGTCCGCTCATGGCGGGCAAGCCACCGCGCATAGAACAACACGGTCCGTTCGAGGGGCTTACCCGCCCCCGTAACAGTCGCCGCATGCGACCAGCCTGCGGGCGGTAATGGTGCCAGGACCGCCAGGAGCGCGGTGCGCTGCGTCGCGAAAGCGTGGAACGAGGGCTGGAATTCCTGTTTCCGATAGTCCGTTTCTTCGATCCAGGTCCTGGGATCGACCGCCCGCAGGGTTGGCCTGTCCTCGCTGAGCATCCTCGCGATGCAGTTGCCCCACATGTCGGCACACGCGCGTAGATGGGCGAGCACGTCATTGGCGGACCACGCATCGGGCGCGGGGGCGGCGCGCAATTGCGTCGGCAGCAGGTCGGCGGTCAGCGCGGCAATGCGCTGCGGCGCGGCGACCAGGATGGTCAGCACCTGCTCGCTGGTGAGTGCTGTACTGGGCACGCGAGTCTCCTATTGCACAGACCGGGCGCTACGAGCGCTGGCGCATCATGGGCCGAGCCGTCACGGAGATGGGCTGTCCCGCCGCTGCGACCGCGTGCCGCGCGCCGGAATGATACGCGAGGGGGAGTCGGCGGCGCGACTGCGGCGGAAACGCGGCCAACGAGGGCAGCAAAAGACCACGGTGAGACGCCGAGCGAACATCCTGGCAGGCAATGTCCGATGCGCCGGGACGGCGTGGATGGCGGGGCTGGCCGTCGTCAAGCGCCACTGACCGGCACAAAACCTTACCGGCGTTCCGTCTCCGCGAACCAGCGCTCGAAGCGCTCGATATGGGCCTGCACGTCGGCGCGAAAACGCTCCAGCGCCGCGATCTTCTGGTCCGCCTCGTCGCGATGTCGGCGCAGGATCGCCAGGACCTGTTGTTTCGGCTGGACGCCGCTCGGGTCGCTGAAATAGAGGTCGATCACCTCGCGGATCTCGTCCAGCCCGAGCCCAAGCCGCTTCAACTGATCGATTTTCCGCAGGCGGTCGAGCGTCTCCGCCGTGTAGTAGTGCTGCCCCTGGCCCTCGCGCGCGCCCGGCGGCAGCAGCCCGATGCTCTCGTAGTAGCGGATGGTGCGCGGCGTCACCTCGGCGCGTGCCGCCAGATCGCCGATGCGCATACGGTCGGTCATCGCCCACCCCCATGTCATGTCCGCGCCATACGGCCTCGTCGGGAGCCCGCGCGCCGCTATCGTCGAGAGCATAGCGCACGGGGCGCGTCGGCTCCATGTGGCACGACGACCGCATGGGTCGGCACCCCGCCGAACCACCGACACGATCGCCCGCGCCTGCGCGGCGTGGGCAGGCGTCCAGGGGTTGAAATACCCCTGAAGGGCACAATGCCCCGCCTGGGGGCACCGGCGGCACCGGCGAAGTTTCCCTCCGGGACCGGAGACGGACAAGTCAGGCATGCCGCGCGGTGCTACGGGAGAACATCCTTTACCGTATCCCAACAGCGAATCTCCCGAGGCGACAGCGACGCTGGCGCAACTGTTCGTACACCACCTCGCCCCCTTCGTCGCCCTCCGCGTCTCTGCCCCCTGCGGTGCTCCCCGTCCTTTCTCGTCTACTCGCCCACTCGCCCACTTCGCCCACTTCGCCCACCTCGTCCACCCTCTCGATCGGTGTGACCGGCGTGGACGCCCGGTGTGATTGGCGTGGACGGGAAGCGTGATCGGCGTGGACAGCGCGCCCGTCCACGCCGATCACACGCGGACGCCGCGTTGTGCCACCGTGGCACTCTTCGCCGCCCTCGCCGGGTCCGATCTAGTACGGGGGCCGCGCGCTCGGGCACCGCCCGGTGTCCACGCGCTTCACACGATCGGCCCCCGTGGACACCGGGCAGACGCGGGGCGGAATCGGCTTAAAAGTATGATCTGGAAGTGTATTAACAGATTATGCCGCAGACCTCCCCCCCGCCGCGCCGCCGATCAATAGTGATGCTGGGCGCGATGGGCGCGCGACACGGGAGTGAGGACGACGACATGGCATTGGCGCGGCGCGAGACGCTCGACCCGGCGCAACGGGGCGCGGCACCGGTCTCGGCGGAATCGAAGCGGCGTGTGCGGCTGGCCGACGGCCAGCGCAAGGGCTTCGAGACCGCCTGGAACGAGTACTTCGACTGTTACGCCACGACAACCTATCTCGAAACACCGTTGATCCGGTTGGAGGATATCGCCTACCACCTCTACCTGAAAAAGAACATCAACCCGACGAATCCCCGCTGGGAACTCCCCTCATTCCGCCAGTTGAAGCGGATCCTGGGGCTCAGCCAGGACAAGATCCAGGGGATCGAGGCGCGACTCGGGGCGGCGGGGCTGCTGCTGAAGGAGTCGGGGGTCGGCAAGGGGCGCAAGGGGGAGAACGTCGCCAACGACTATCTCCTCTACGAGCCGCGCGCCCTCGCCGATTTCCTGGTCGATGTCGCGGGAGGACGCCTCGCGGCCAGCCTGAACGAGAAAGGGCGGCGGCGGCTCGCCGAGATGAGCGAACGGTTCGATGAAGTACGAAGTACGACGTGCGAAGTACGACGTGAAGAAGCGGCCCATGAAGGCGAGGGAGCGGTGCATGCCGAATCGACGCGGCAGGCGCCTGCCCGGGCGCAAGCAACGCCCGAAGCCGCGCGTACTTCGTCCTTCGTCCTTCACACTTCACCCCCGGCTTCCCCCGCACCGGCGGGCGGTACACCCCCACACCCGCAGTCTGTACCGCTCGCCGGTACGCCCCCTGTACCGACCACCGGTCCACAGGGCGTACGGCGCGGCGGTGCGGGGCGCGTAGCGAAAACCGGTACACACAACAGACCCGATCTAACAGACCTGATCCAACAGACGGAAGAACAACAACGCGAGGAGTCGCGAACGAACGCGGCTCGCCCTGCCGAAGCGGGGATGGTTGTTGTTGCGCCAGAAGGGGATCGGCTGGTGGCACGGGGGATCACGGCGAAGGTCGCGGCCCGCTTGCGGCGGACCATCTCCGCCGCGACGATCGACCGGCAGATCGCGATCTTCGACGTCCTCCGCGAGGCCCACCCCGACGATCCGAAGCTGACCGCCGGGCGCTTGCGGCGGCAGATCGAGGAGGATTGGGCCGCGCCCGCCGGGTTCGTGACGGCGGCGGCGCGGGCGGCGCAGGAGTCGGCGGCGATGGCGGGGGCCGACGAGCGGGCGGCGCGGCAGGCGGCGCGGTCCCGCGAGGTGGCGGCGGCGAGCGAGGAGCGGCGGGCGACCCTGGCGGCGCTCGGCCTCTCCGGGGCCGACCAGGCGACGTGGACGCGGATCGTGCAGACCGTGCCCCCTTTGCCGACCCCGTTCCGGGATGCCCTCTTCCACGCCCCGCGCGGCGACGCGGCGGCGGCGATCATCTTCCGCGACCGGGCGGCGCTGGATCGCGCGACCGGCCCCGCCCACCTCCAGGCGCGGGCCAGGGTGGCGGCGCGGCTCACCAGCCTCTGCGGGCGACCGGGCGCGGCGGTCCACTACCTCCTCTACGACGACGTGCTGCGCCTCCTCGGCGATGGGGCGCAGGGGACGGCGGAAGGGATGTAGGTAAGTTAACCAGCAGGGATAACGATACAAGTCTGCAACCTGTTGTGATAAGGCAGTGGTGTTTTCGTTCAGTGGTGGGGCGATAAGATGAGTGGAACGTTTCTCGATGCGCTCGGTGAGGTTCTGAGTGATCCTATCGTAATCGACGATACACCGGCAGGCGTGCTCCGCGAAGCACGTGGGAACCTGTGGTCATTCACAGTCACGCAGCGGCAGGCGCGCGATCTATCCCCAGAAGCGGTTTGCCACTTCATCTTGGCCGTCGTTCGTGCCCGCAGCGAATACCTGGCATCGCGCTATAGTATGAGTCATCCGATGGAATGCTACTGTTGGTGTGACGAACAGGCAGTGCAACTACGTTTGAGCCTCATTTCAGCGGCACACGGATGCCTCCCATTCACCGGGGCGACTGCTGTAATCACGGATCTAGCGCTCGTTGTCGCTCAGTTCATCGCTCTCACGAACCACGATGGCATTCCGATTTGTACTATAGACGATGCGATCGATACTCCCGTTGTGGAAGAGGCTGGACAACCCGTGCAAGTGTGGATATGCCGAATCCCGTTTCCCCCCGCCGTCAAGGAATGAAGCGCGGATGGTTGTCGTCCCCGCCAACGCCGCAGCATCACCACGCAAGCCCCTCTCCCAATTTGGGAGAAGGGTGGCGAGCCGGGTGCCCCTGGGCGCATGAGCCGGGGTGAGGGCCGCACCGGCGAGCGCAGCAACCTACAATGCCCACATCGCCTCTCACCCTCTCCTTAATAGGGAGAGGGGTGCCGCCCGCAGGCGGCGGGGTGAGGGCCGTCCCCAGCGTGCGCAATGAAGAAGAGTACGGGGCGCATGGATGCGTATACCATCTGGATCGAGGCCGAGACCTGGGAGTCGGGATCGTGGGAGCCTACCGACGCCAACTCCGACGTGGCGGTCACCTTCGCCGACGGTTCGCGCTGGTTCGCGTCGGTCGTCACCTATCGGAACGTAGCCGGACGTGGCGGGGCGCGATGATGCCGATGGGGAGCGCTGAAGCGGCGCGCCGATACGGGGTGGCCATCGACCGGTACGTTCAGGCGGGGGCAATGGACTTGCGGTCCCTGGCGGAGGGGCGGAAAATCGCCCGCCTTACACCCCTTGCACTATGGAGGTTGCATCGTGGCGAAGATGGTTGTCGGCGACGAGAACGGCACACCGATCGAACTCTATTACGAGGATCATGGCACCGGGAAGCCGGTCGTGCTGATCCACGGCTGGCCGCTGAGCGGGCGCTCGTGGGAGAACCAGGTGCCCGCGCTGGTCGACGCCGGGTATCGCGTCATCACCTACGATCGGCGGGGGTTCGGATCGTCGTCGCAGCCGTGGGGCGGCTACGACTACGACACCTTCGCCGCCGACCTGAATACCCTGCTGGAAAACCTCGACCTCCGCGACGCGACCCTCGTCGGCTTCTCGATGGGGGGCGGCGAGGTCGCGCGCTACATCGGCACCTACGGGACGAGTCGGGTCGCGGGCGCGGTCTTCGCGGGGGCGGTGCCGCCGTACCTCTACAAGTCGGCGGACAACCCCGACGGCGGGCTGGACGACGCGACGATCGCGGGCTTCGAGGGCGGGGTCAAGGGCGACCGCCTCGCGTTCCTGGAAGAGTTCACCAAGAACTTCTTCACACCGGGCGGGGCTAATCCCGTTAAGAGCATCCTGCCCGGCGGTGGCCCGGCGGTGAGCGAGCCGCAGCGCCTCTACGCGCGCGACATCGCCGCGTTCGCCTCGCCGAAGGGGACGCTGGACTGCATCGGCGCGTTCGGGCGCACCGACTTCCGCGCCGACCTGGCGAAGATCACCGTGCCGACGCTGGTCATCCACGGCGACTCCGACGCGATCGTGCCGTTCGAGGTCAGCGGCAAGCGCACGCACGCGGCGATTCGAGGGAGCACGCTGCATGTCATCAAGGGCGGGCCGCACGGGATGAACGCCTCGCACCCGCAGGAGTTCAACGCGGCGCTGCTCGGCTTCCTCAAGGGCTGAGCCGTGCCGGGCACGCAACCCCGTATGTCTCAGCCAAACGCGAGCGTGCCACCCCCGCGCCGCAAAGGCGGGGGTGGCACGTTGTGGTCATCAGGGCGCTGCACCGATAGTGGCGACGCTGCGGCGCGGCAGAGAACGGGAGAACGGCGCGCCGCCTCGACTGTCGCGCGGGCGTGACGGTGTTAGCCGACGCGCATGGGGCGGAGCGCGACGGCCCAGCGCACCAGCTCGTGCAGCATCGCGGTCGCGCTGCCGTTCAGGCTCTCGTTCCCCGGCATCCGCCGTTCCTCGTCGAAGTGCTGATTGAAGAAGGGGATCGCGACCGCCTCGGTGAGCGGCATCATCTTCAGCGCCGTGACGACCTGCTTGACCATCTGCGCCGCGCGGACGCCGCCGGAGATCCCGCCGTAGCTGACCAGCCCGACCGGCTTGTAGGCCCATTCCTGGAAGAGATAGTCGATCGCGTTCTTCAGCGGGGCCGTCATCCCGTAGTTGTACTCGGGCATCACGAAGACGAAGGCGTCCGCCGCGTCAACCTGCGCGCTCCACTCGTGCGTGTGCCGGTTGGTGTACTGCCGCAGGCGCGGGTGATTCGGCTCGTCCATCAGCGGGAGCTTCAGTTCGGCCAGGTCGGCGACCGCGATCGCGAAGCCGCCGTGGGCCTCGGCCTGCGCGCGGAACCATTCGGCGATCGGCAGCCCGGCGCGCCCCGGACGGGTGCTGGCGATGACGATCAGGAGGCGCGGGCGATCCCCCGGGGCGATCGGTGCGGGCGTTGCCATCGGCGTTGTTTCCTCTCTGGTCGTCGCCGCGACGGTGGCGCACGCGACCGTACGATAAAGCACTCCTTGTCACTCAGGATTCCTGAGTGACAAGGATACGCATTGCACATCGGTTTGTCAAGGATTTCGTGGGTAACACCGGAAAGTTGTGTTACATTTCCTTTCTGCTACTGTGCGGATCGGAGAGCGCCCGATGAAAGAACACCCGAGTACCTGTTCCCGCTTCCATTATGCGATCGAGTTGGTGGGTCGGCGCTGGACCGGTGCGATCCTCCAGGCGCTTTTCCGTGGGCAGTCTCGCTACGGCGATATTCGCGCCACGATCCCGAATCTGAGCGACACCATGCTCACCCAGCGCCTCCGCGAACTCGAAGCGGAAGGGGTGGTCGCGCGGCGGGTGTTGGCGACCTCGCCGGTACGGGTGGAGTACCACCTCACCGCGAAGGGTCTGGCGCTCGCGCCGGTCATCGATGCGCTGATCGACTGGGCCGACAGCTGGATCGCCCCGCCCGCTGACCGGGCGAGCGACCGGGCAGACGCCGCGCAACAGGGCACCCCCCCGGCGGTGCCGGTGCACACCGCCGAGGGCGACTGACGGCCTGAACAGGGGCGCTGGCGTCCCGGCAGCGCCCCGCCCGGCAAGCAGCGATCGGGCCACCCTTGGGCCGAACGCGCCGGGGAGCACGCGGGTGTGCGCCCCGGTCCGCGCTATCCTCGCTCGGTGCCTGTGCATTCGAGCGCCCGCCCCCGCCTCCGGCGTTCTCGTCGCCGCACCCGCCACACCCCCTTTTTCTCGTCCAGCGAAGCCGCAATGACGATCGCTGGCGGCGGACCGAACTTTTCCCATCCCCGTTGCGTCTAATGGGCCAAGGGGAGGGGAGCGGCGATGGCGCGCGAGGCGGCGGACGAGGCGGAATTGCTGGCGCGGTGCCGGGCCGGGGATCAGCTCGCCTTTCGCCGCCTGCTCGAACTGCACCATCAGCGGGTCTACCGGACCGCCTACGCCCTCGTGGCGGACGCGGACGAGGCCACCGACATCACCCAGGAAACCTTCCTGAAGGCGTGGCGGGCGTTGCCCGGCTTCCGGGGCGACGCGACCCTGAGCACCTGGCTGACGCGCCTCGCCCTCAACGCCGCGCGCGATCACCTGCGGCGGCGGCGGGTGCAGGCGACCCTGGACACGCTGCGCGGCGGGCCGGGTCCGGTGGGCGACGATCCCGCCCGTGCGGTGGCCGACCGTGACGAGTTGGGGCGCGCGCTGGGGCAACTCTCCGCGCGGGCGCGCGAGGTGGTGGCGCTGCGCTACGGGCGCGATCTTTCGCTGGCGGAGATCGCCGCGATCCTCGATTGCCCCGAAGGCACGGTGAAATCGCGGCTCCACGGCGCGCTGACCCGCCTGCGCGCGATCATGCGCGCGGCGCGGGCAACGAGCGGCTGACGGAGGCGCGTGCGGCGTGCCGCAAGGGCGGGGGTGGGGACATGGACGACTTCGACGATCTGGAACGACGGCTCGCGGGGCGACTCCGCCCGACGCGGGTGCCGGGGGCGGATGAGACGTGGCGACGCCTCGCGCCGCGCCTGGGCGACAACCCACCGCCACAAGTTCTGGCACCGCGTCGACTCTTACCCCTCGCCGCCCTGTATGTGGCGACGCTCGCCCTTGTCTTTGGCCTGGTCTTGTTCAGTCCCGGTCGTCCCGCCGTTGGCGTGCCGCCCAGCCCTCCTACCGTTTCGCGCGGCGCAACTTCGCAGGCGGCGGCGGGTGTTCGCGTCGTCGGGGCGGGGGTCGTGAGCGTCCGGCCCGCCTTGCCGTTCACCCTCTGGCAACCCGGCTATCGGGTGCTCGGCGAGCACCTGATCGCCTACGCCTATCGCCCCGAGGGCGGGCAGGGCGATCCGGCGACGGTGAGCGCGAGCGTCAATACGCGCGGCGATGGGCGGGCGGATGACCCGGCGGTGGCCGGGGAGGCGGAGCGGCAGGGGCGGTCACTTCTCGGCGAGGACGCTGGGGCGGCGCTGACCCTCGTCTACGCCGCCGACGGGCTGACCGTCGGCGCGGGCGAGACGCGCCCCGCCCCCGGACCGACGCGGCTCTTCGCGGTGGCGCAACGGGCGGCGGCGGGGCTGGCCCTCCCCCCCGGCGAGGCGGCGTGGTTCTCCGGCACCCCGGCCACCTTCGTGCGCCAGGGTGGCACCGTTATCCTGAGCTGGCTCGCGGGCGACACCTTCCTCACCCTCACCACCGACCAGACGCCGGAGCAGGCGGTCGTCTTCGCGGAGAGCCTGAAGCCGACGACGCTCGTCGCGGCCGACGCGTTCGTCCCCACGCCGACGCCGACCCTGACGATCCCGACACCGCTACCCCTCGCCCTCACCCCACGCGCCACCGTCGCGCCCTGCCCCAACGCGCCCGCCACCGGCGGCAGGCGGCTCGTTTGTCCGAGTAACCTCGGTGCGCCCGCTGGCACGCCGACCTTCACCGAGGCCGATGTGCGCCGACAATACGCGCCGATGCCCGGTGACACCGGACCCTTCATCGCCGTTACGCCGCCGCAGATCGCTACGGTGGAGTTTTTGACGGCGGGGGAGGTCGGGGTGCGCCTGGGGCGGGGGATGAATCAGCCGGACGAGCAGCCCTTGTGCATCATCACCCTGGCGGGCGACTTCATCCTGCCACCGCCCGACCCGGACTATCCCCCGACCGCCTACAACGCCGTGATCCTCATCCTGGACGCGCGCACCGGCGACTGGTTCGCCACCACCGGCACCCGGCGCTGAGCGCGGCGGCGAGGAATTGCTCACGAACTGATATTCCCCGTCGCGACGGGACTGGTCAGGTCGCCACGAGTGTCGTGCGCTACCAAACTTTGGTAGCGCGGCGTGTTCGTCCCTACCCCCTTCCCCCATTCTCGGGGAAGGAGCTAGGCCAGGTCGTTACACCGCACCCCATCGCGGCTATAGTATGAGAAAGCGCGCGCGACAGTCCTGTACCGGTGGGATGGGGGCGGTGATGCCGGCTCGGGCGGGGGTGCTGGCGCGACTGGCGCGGCGCAAGCCGACGCTGACAGAGCGGTATGGGGTGACCCGGCTGGCGCTGTTCGGGTCCACCGCGCGCGATGCGGCGCGGGTCGGGAGCGACATCGACACCCTGGTCGCGTTCGATGGCCGGGCCACGGCGGAGCGCTACTTCGGCGTGCTGTTTTACCTGGAGAATCTGCTCGGCGGCGCGATCGATCTGGTGACGGAGAAGGGCTTACGCCCGGAACTCCGCCCGTTCATCGAGGTGGACGCGGTCGATGTCTGACGCCGCGCGCACTGCCGCGCCCCGTTCACCACAGAGACGCAGAGAACCGACGAGAAAGGAGACGCAACAGGAGGCACAGCGGCACAGAGAATGAAGGGAGAGGGAGCGAGAAAAGAGGGGACACGAACGATCGCCAGGGAGCGCGCTGCACTACGACGCGACCGTGCGGGCTCTGGAGCTGCTCGACGAGGTGGCGACGCACCTGCCCGAGGAGATGCGCCTGGCGAAGCTGCGGGTGCCGTGGTGGATGATCGCCGCCACGCGCAACCGGCTGATTCACGGCTATCTGGGGATCGACGACGATGTACTCTGGGGCATCGTGCGTGGGCAAGTTCCCGAGCTACTGCACGAACTGCGCGTCATCAGCGCCCGCACAAGCGATGCGGATGGGTAGCATGGGGACAATTTCGGACCATCCCATGCCAACTCGTGGCCTGGCTATGGTGCGGTGATTTGAGTAGGCTGTTATGCGCGCGTATGGGGGTAACTTGTGATACGCCAACGACGCGCACGGCGTCTGGGCTGTCTCGGGAGCACCGGGGCCGCGCTGCTCTGCTGCCTGCTCCTCTATATCGGGGTCGATCCGCTCCTGAACGTCTTCTTCGGTACGCTGAAAGCACCGACCTTCCCGACCTACCCCTCCGGTCAGCAAACGCGAGAGTGGGTCGAGCGGCGGGACAGGGGCACCCACCGCTTCGCGGCGTTCGAGACGACGGACGATCGGGATACGGCGCTCGCCTCCTTCGCGCAGGGGCTCGGGCCGGACTGGCGCAGGGGCTCGGGCCGGACTGGCGCAGGGACGATTTCCGGCACGCTCATTCCGACCGGACGCGCATCCAGACGTGGAGCTACCTGACCCATTGTCCCGATACCCTGGTCGATCTGCACTACGCGACGAGCGCCGCCGGTCCGTCGACGGTGACGATCGAGATGACGCAGTATTCGTGTCGGGATGGCTTCATCGAGGTCATCGTCATCAACCTGTTCCCTTTCTTTCGCCGCTAGGCGCACCGGGAGCGCTTTGTTTCCGCAGGGGGTTGTAAAATGCCGCACCTCTGTTATGCTACGGGAACTTCATTACGTCGCGTACCAAGCATCGGTCACTGTCCCGATCCCGGCTTCGCATACCCTGGCACCGGTCGTGGATCCGCGTGGGGGTCCGCGTGGTTTGTGTTCCGTCATGGGGGTAAGCCATGTCCGCTCGTCGTTCGCGCCTGCTTCGTGTCGTCGGTTTCTTGGGGCTGGTCCTGCTGCTGCTCGCCGCGAATATCGGCCCCATCGATGCCCGCGCGGCGGCGGGACGCCCCACCCCATCGGGGCCGATCCCGCCGTCGGGCAACGGGGAAGAGCAGGTGGCCCTGAACGGGCTCTCCGGTTCGGTAGCATTGATGCTGGAGATGGCCGAGGCCCCCTCCGGCGCGACCTTTAGCGAGGCCACGGCGCAGGGGGCGTCCGAGGCGGATGCGGGGCAGCGGGCGCGCGCCCAGAAGGCGCGGGTCGAGGGGGCGCAGCAGCAGACGCTGAATGCGCTGCGCGCGGCGGTCCCCGGTGCCGCCGTGATCTATCGGGTGCAGACCGCCTATAACGGCATCGCCGTGCAGGCCGATGCGAGCGCGCTGCCGCAATTGCAGGCGTTGCCCGGCGTCCGGGCGGTCCACGTCATCCCCCTGCTGAGCACGGACAACGCCTCCTCGGTGCCGCTGATCGGGGCACCGGCGGCGTGGACGAGCTACGGCGAGACCGGTCAGGGGATCAGGATCGGGATCATCGACACCGGCATCGACTACATCCACACCAACTTCGGCGGTTCCGGCCTCCCCGCCGACTACGCGGCGGCGCGCACCACGGCGAACAACTCGACCGGGACGACCCTGCCGATCACCAACGGCGGCACAACGCTCTTCCCGAACGCGAAGGTGGCCGGCGGCTACGACTTTGCCGGCAACGCCTACAATGGGGCTAACGCCCCGCAACCGGACAAGAACCCGCTGGACTGCGCCTCGTCCGCTGGCGGCGGCCACGGCTCGCACGTCGCCGGGACCGCCGCCGGGCTGGGGGTGAACGCGGATGGCAGCACCTATACGGGGACATACAACAACAGCACCCCCTTCGGGAGCATGCGGGTCGGCCCCGGCGTCGCGCCGGGGGCGCAGCTCTACGCCCTGCGCGTCTTCGGCTGCACCGGCAGCACGGCGCTGACGACGCAGGCGATCGACTGGGCGGTCGACCCGAACGGCGACGGCGACCCCTCGGACCGCCTCGACGTGATCAACATGTCCCTCGGCTCGTCGTTCGGCACCAAGTACGATCCGAGCGCGGTGGCGACCGACCGGGCGGCGTCGCTCGGGGTGCTCGTGGCGGTCTCGGCGGGGAACAGCGGGGATGTCTACTACGTCTCTGGCAGCCCCGGCAGCGCGCCGCGGGCGCTGACCGTCGCCTCGTCGGTCGATAGCACCGATGTCGTCGATGGCTTCCGCGTCAATGGCCCCCCCGTGCAGGTGTATCCTGCTACCCGTTCGGCCAACTACGACTGGGCTTCGCCCCCGGCGGCGCACCCGGTGCCGGTGACCAGGAACCTCTATTATCCGGCCACCAATCAGTACGGCTGTAACGCATGGGACGCCACGGAAGCCGCGAAGATCAACGACAAGATCGTCGTGGTCGATTGGAAGAAGGCCACCGACACCGCGTTCCCCTGCGGCTCCATCCTGCGCGCCAACAACGCCACCAGCGCCGGGGCCGTCGGCATCATCATGATCGACAGCAGCACGCCCTACTTCGATACGAGCATCAGCGGCAACGCCACCATCCCGGCGATGTACACCCCGAAGAGCACCGGGACAGCGCTCTTCCCCCTGCTGACGCCGGGCGTGCCCTCGGGCGTCTCGGTGACCCTCACGACCGAATATTTCAACGCGACGAAGCTGGTCGAGTCCGCGCGGGTCGACACCATCTCCTCCTTCACCTCGCGCGGCCCGAGCGGCGGCGACAACGGCCTGAAGCCGGACATCAGCGCGCCGGGGCAGTCGATCTTCTCGACCAACAGCGGCACCGGGAACGAGGGTGAGTCGCTCAGCGGCACCTCGATGGCCGCGCCGCACATGGCCGGGGTGCTGGCCCTGCTGCGCCAGCAGCGCGACAGCTGGTCGGTGGAGGAGATCAAGGCGCTGGCGATGAACACCGCCGGGCACGATCTCTACACCGGGCAGAACCAGAGCGGCACCCCCTACGCCCCGGCACGGGTCGGGGCGGGGCGGGTGGATGTGCCCGCCGCGATGGCGAACACCGTCGTCGCCTACGTCGACGACGGCTCGGGACAGGTCGGCGTCTCTTTCGGGGCGGTGGAGGTGCTCGGCACGCTGACGCAGACCCGCACGGTCCGTGTCAGCAACAAGGGGACGATCGCCGCGACCTACACCCTCGGCTATCAGGCACGCACCGCGATCCCCGGCGTCGGCTACGACTTCCCCGACGGCAACACGATCACCGTGGCGTCCGGCCAGTCGGCGACCTTCCGTGTGCGCCTGACCGCGACCGCCGCGCAGATGACGAACGCGCACGATACGACGGTGTCCGAGACCCAGGCGAACGGCGCGCAGAGCGTGCCGCGCCAGTGGCTGAACGAGGCGAGCGGGCTGATCACCCTCACGCCGGGGAGCGGCACCGCGCTGCGCGTGCCGGTCTACGCGATCGCGCGCCCGGCGTCGCAGATGACCACGACCCAGCCGCAGCTCGTCTTCCCGAACGCGACCGGCTCCGCCGCGCTCGGCCTGAGCGGCCAGGGGGTGGGGACCGGGGCGAACGCGCCCGCCGCGCACACGTCGATCGTGACGGCGCTGGAACTCGCCGCGACCAGCGACCCGCTCGCCCTGCCCGCCGGGACCGCGCCGAGCGCGCGCGCCGCCGATCTCAAGGCGGTCGGTGTGACCGCCGGGCGGACCAATAGCGCCAATGCCGCACGGGTCAACAACAGCACGATCTACTTCGGCGTCGCCACCCACGGGAACTGGGCCGCGCCGTCGAACGAGGCCGAGTTCGACATCTACATCGATGTCAACCGGGACGGCACCAACGACTATGTCCTGTATAACACGCGCCTGTCGGTCGCGAGTGCCCCCACCGATGTCTTCGTGACCAACCTCCTCCGGCTTCCCTCCGGTACACTCGTCGCCCAGTACTTCACCAATGCCCTGTCGTCCGATCAACCGACGGCGATCTTCAACAGCAACGTGCTGGTCCTGCCGGTCGACGTGACCGGCACGAACGGTGGCATCAACTTCGGTGCCGCGACGGGCACGCGCTTCAACTACCGGATCGACACGTATGACGGCGAGGGTGTGCTGCGCGACACGACCGGCTCCCTCACCTACGACTACGCCAACCCCGGCCTCGACTTCACCGACGCGACGAACACGCTACCGCTCTTCAACGATCTACCGGGGGGGACGATCCCCGCTACGTTCAATCAAGTGGCGTACACCGCCAACGGGCCGACGGCGGCCCCGGCGAGCGGCCCGAAGGGGGCGCTGCTGCTGCACCACTACAACGCCACCGGGGCGCGGGACCAGGTCGTGCCGGTGCGGCTGGCGCGCACGCTCGCCTTCACCCCGCCGACCACCAAGGCGTATGGCGACGCGCCCTTCGCGGTGAGCGCCACGTCCGCGCCGGGCGGGACGCCGACGATCACGTCGCTGACGCCGGGCGTCTGCACGATCGACGGCACCAACACCGTGACGATCCTGGCGACGGGGGCCTGCACGCTGCGCGCGGCGGTCGCGGACGACGGCACCTACGCCGCCGCGAGCGCCGACGCGACGATCGCGATCGTCAAGAGGGCGCAGACGATCACCTTCGCCCCGCTCGCCAACCGCACCTATGGCGACCCGCCATTCACCGTCGGTGCCACTGCTTCCTCCGGGCTGACCGTCGCCTTCACGGCGAGCGGCGCGTGCGTCGCCAACGGCGCGAACGGCGCGACGATCACCCTGACCGGCGCGGGGAGTTGCACCGTCACGGCGGCGCAGGCGGGGAACGCGAACTACGAGGCCGCGTCCCCGGTGGCGCAGACTTTCCAGATCGTCTCCTCCGCGAACCCGTCGCCGAGCCCATCGCCGTCGCCGAGCCCGTCGCCGAGCCCATCGCCGTCGCCGAGCGTGCCCCACAACGTGATCCTGACGGTCAGCGGCCCTGGCGCGGTGACGCCGGGGAGCGGGAGCTATAGCGGGACGGCGACCTTCACCGCAACCCCGACCGGCGGGGCGATCTTCGTCGGCTGGACGGTCGATGGCACCTTCGTCGGCTTCGCCAACCCGCTGGCGTTGCCGGTCACGCGGGATCGCGCGGTCGTCGCGCTCTTCGCGGCCCAGGTCAACTTCACCGACGTGCCGAGCGGCAGCCCCTACGCCGAGGCGATCGGGCAACTGGCGGCGCGCGGGGTCCTGCGCGGGGCGGGCGACGGCACTGCCCGCCCGACCGATGTCCTGCTGCGCGCGCAGATGGCCGGGCTGCTGGTGCGGCTCGTCGACTGGGATACGGAGACCGCCAGCAATCCCTTCCGCGACCGGTGCGACGCCAACGGGGAGAATTGCATCGACCCGGGGCTCTGGAATGAGGTCGCGGTCCTGAGCTTCCACAACGTCGCGCGCGGGTTCCCGGACAATATCTATCAGCCGCGCGGCGCGGTGATCCACGCCCAGGTGATCAGCTTCATCACCCGTACGATGGTGGCGAAGGGGTACTGGACCCAGGCGGAAGTCGACGACCCGACGATCTACCCGAACGTCCCCTCCGCGTCGGGGCATCGGCTCGATCTGGTCACGTTCGTCCGCAACGCGGGCGCGGTGCCGGGTCGCCCGAGCGGCCAGGCGTGGACCGACTGGGATCAGGCCGCGACGCGCGGCTGGACCGCCGAGATCCTCTGGCAGGCGTATCGCAGCTACTTCAGCACGAACCACTTGCCGTAACGCCGCCGCTGGGGGGGCGACGACGCGAACGCGGCGGGGGGGCTCGGATGAGCCCCCCCGCCGTTGTCCGCGTGCTATGGCGGTACGGCGGTGTCGGCTCAGTGCCCGGCTACCTCCGCCGCCTCGGCCTCGCGCTGGCGGCGGAACCAGCGGCGGGCCTGCTGCGCGATCGTCCCTTCGCGCTCGCGTTTCTCGCGCAGCAGGTCGGCGAGGATCACCGAGATGGCCCCCGCGATCGGCACGGCCAGCAGCGCCCCGGCGACCCCCCGGAACTCGCTCCCCGCGAGGATCGCCAGGATGACGGTGAGGGGCGAGAGGCCGACCGCCCCGCGCATGATGCGCGGCACCAGCACGGCGTTCTCCAGCAGCTGGAGGATCGTGACGAAGGCGACGACGGCCAGCGCCAGCTTCCAATCGACCGAGAGGGCCAGCAGGACCGCCGGGATCGCCCCGAGGATCGGCCCGACGTTGGGGATCGCCTCGGTCAGCCCGGCGATGAGCCCCAGGATCAGCCAGAATGGCAGGCCCATGACGCCGTAGGCGACGGTGGCGAGCGTGCCGACGGTGACCATCAGCAGGAGCTGGCCGCGCAGCCATGCGCCGAGCTTCTCCTCCACCTCGGTCCAGAGGTGCAGCACGCGCGGGCGCTGGGCGGGCGCGAAGAGATTGCTGACCGCGCGCTTGATCAGCGTCTTCTCGGTGATCCAATAGAAGGCGATCAGGAAGAGGGTGAAGATGGTCACCAGCGCCCCGCCGACCCCGGAGAGGAAGCCGACGGCGAGGTTGGTCGGCAGGGGGATACCGCCCCCGGCCGACTGCGTATCCAGCACCGCGAAGACGCGATCGGCGGCGTTGCGGACCAGGGCGTTGCCGTTCGTCTGCAACTGTGTGCGCCAGTTTTCGAGCAACGTCGGCACCTCGCGCACGAAGCGGGTGCCCTCGCCGATGACCGGCGGGACCAGCAGGTAGATGAGGCCGACCAGCGCGGCGATGATCCCGATGTAGACGCTCAGGATCGCCAGGGGGCGCGGGAGGTGCAGGCGGCGGGTGAGGAAGGCCGCCGGCCCGGCGACCGCCGTCGCCAGGAGGATGCCGACGATCAGCAGGACGACCACGACCTGGATCTTGTAGAGGAAGTAGGCGGCGAAGAGGGTCAGCAGGAAGGTGATCGGGGTCAGGCCGCGCCGCCGACTGTCGTCCGTCTCGACGGCGACCACCGGGACCGCCTCGGTCGGCTGCGTGGCGGTCTGCTCGCCGCCCGGACCCTGGCCGGGGACGGGGACTTTCGGGGCATCGCCCAGGGCCGGTGTCGCGCGGGCGTTCGCCTCGCCGGGGGTGGTGGCTGTCATCGGTCCCTCCTTAACGCCGCCCCCGGTGGTGCGGGGCGGCCACTGTACGATAGGGAGGCGCAGCGCATGATATGTACCAGTGCCCCGCCGCGTACCGCGTGCGCCGCTGTGCGAGCCGCGAGACCGAGCCAGGAGTAGACGGCCCGCCGCATCTGCCCGGTCGTGGCACCGCTAACGTCCACTTGCCCGCCGCTCGGGCGGGGTCGTAGCTGTTGACAACGCCGCCTGCGGCCCCTACGCTGGCCAGCACAGGGGGGCACAGGATAGTTGCACGTCGCGGCGTTCTTGGTTCTTGGGAGGAGGCCGGGGGATGGCCGGATCGTTCGTCGTCGCGCGTGGGGAGGATGAGGCGCCGATTGCACGGCGGTCGGCGCTGTGGCCGATCGCGGGGGTCGTGGCGGGGCCGCTCGCGCTGGCGGCGCTGGGGACGACGCACCCGACGCACCTCGAGGGGGGGACGGCGGGGTGGTGGTTCAACTTGCATCTGCTGCTGATCCCGCTCTTCCCGCTGCTCGGCCTCAATCTGTGGTGGCTGCTGGCGGGGGAGCGCGGGGTGCTGGCGTGGGCGGGGCGAACGGCGGCGTTCGTCTATCTGACCTTTTACGGCGGGCTCGACCTGCTGGCCGGGGTGGCGGCGGGGCTGGTGCGCGACAAGGCGACGCGCGGTGGGACCGGCGAGTTCGTCAACGTGGAGCCGTGGCTCTTCGCGATGGGGAACGACCTGGGCGACATCGGGGTGTATGCGTTCCTGCTCGGCGCGGCGATCACCGGCGGGCTGTTGCTCAGGCATCACGGGCGGCGGGCGCTCCCCGGCGCGGCGCTGACCATCGTCGGGGCGCTCCTCTTCACGCGCAGCCACATCTACTTCCCGGTTGGAGTGGGGGCGATGCTGCTGCTGGCGGTGGGGTGCGGATCGTTGCAGTGGGTCCGACTGGTGCGGCACGGCGCGGCGTGAGCGTGCCGCTTGTGCTATCTGAGGGAGGCTTGTATTGTATCCCGGCTCCACTTGCGTCACACGGCTCTCTAGTTGGAGAGCGATATGCGTCTTCTATCCGCGAGCGCGCTCAGTTTTGGACGTATTCATAAAAATCTCACGAACATATCGATCAAGGTATTTCGTAATAGCGCTCGCCTCGCGAATATAGCGCGTATCGCTCATGGCGGCGGTGAGTGTTCGTGGTCCGAGAAGTCTTTGTTGACTAGGGGAGCGCTTTGCGCGGAAATAGGCATCGATTGTGGCGCTAGTCGCCAATAAACCCTCGATGAATAATAGGCGACTATCGTAGATGCCACGCATCATGAAGCGATGGATAGGGATCATGTCTCCGGTGTCGGCAGCTTGGAGCACTCTGAGATAGCGATGACGATAAAAATGTACGTAGGCCAAGAATTCATCAGGGATGATCGTCACGCTCATATCGATGAACATCATCAACAGGAAGGCGCGTGCCACGCGGCCATTCCCGCCGAAGAAGGGATGGATGTGTAAAAAATGGTGGAAGCAATCAGTCGCATGGTTGACCTTGCTCTATTCCGTATGGCAGTTCGCGCGATGCTTGCGGGCATGATCAAGTAAGTCGCGAAGCGCATTTTGCGCGATATGACCCGGCTGCGGCGTAAATACCGCGCCCGCGATTGTGACGTTCCCCATCGCATCACGCAGGGTACCGGCACAGGGATAAATGCCTTGAATCGTCAGACTATGGAGCTTAAGCAGGGCATTTTCAGTATCGAGCGGAAAGAGATAGCCGCTCGGGCCTTCCCGGGCGGCTGCGAAATCTTGAATGTAGGTGAGGAGGCGCGCCTGATTCTGTGCTTCCAGGATCGGTTTATCGGCGGGCGCACAGAGCAATGGCGAGACGTTAGGAGGGAACGAACTCATGGTGCAGCCCTCTGCGCTGTTGCTCTGCCGCCGCTTCTTGCCCGCCAAGGGCGCGAATCGCATCCTCCACCTGTTCAAGTGTGACAGCGGAGTTCTCGATCGCAAGGGTGGCCCAGACCGCCTTCGCGAACGCGGCGTCCGCGAGGCGGTAGGCGCTCGCGCCGTTACCCTGCGAGCATTGCACATATTGCCGCAAGGCGGCGAGATCGCTGGCAGATAAGACGGGTCCGATACTAGCCTGGCTGCCACGCCGATCCCTGAGCTTACGGATAACTTCTCGCATCGGCCAGCACTTTTCACGACACCGCGCGTCCCGATGATCACTATAGCATGATTACTCCCGTAATCGGTAGTGATAGTTTTTTCAAGACGCCATCGTGATCGCGCCCCGACCACTTGATCTCCCCGGCGGGCGAGCGTATAGTAGTACGTACGCTGGCGAAGACTGCGCCGCGCCGCTGCATCGGCGCGCGTGGGGAGGACGATCGCGGAGAGGAGCCCGCCGATGTTGCGCCATTCAACCGCCCCCGCCCCCGAGATCCTCCCCGCCGATCATGGTGGCGGCGAGGGGCTGACCTTCGCGGGGGCCTGCGAGGCGTTGGCCGTCTCCGCCGGGGAGCTGACGGCGCTGCGCGAGGCGGGGCTGGTCGCCTGCCTGCGCCGCAAGGGGCGGCAGGTCTACCCACGCCCCGCGCTGATCCTCACCCGTATCCTGCGCGAACTCGGGGCGGAGCGCGATTGGGACGCCCCGACCCTCTGCTGGTACGCCGATCTCGTCTTCGCGGCGCAGGTGGGGCGGACGATCCTGCTGCCGACGCTGTCGCTCGGCGGGGCGGGGGCGCAGGAATCCGCCGCGCTCGATCCGCCCGGCTCCTGGCTGGAGACGGGGCATGTGGCGGCGGTGCTGCGCGATCTCGGCCCGGGCGGCCTCGATAGTGATGAGGTCGACGAGCTGGTGGTGGGGACGCTGCGGAGCCTGGTGGCGATCGCGCTGAAGCCGGAGGGGCACTGGCCCGACACGGCGGCGTTGCGGCGCACGGCGCTCTTCCCGATCGTGGACTGGTTCGAGCGCGGCAAGATCCCGATCCTGGGGCAGGCGGGCGCGATCGCGCGGGACGCGCCGCAGGCGTTCATGGCGCTGGTGCTGGCCTTCACGACGATCGCGCCGCCCCTCTCGAAGGAACTGGGGCAGCTGGTCCGCGTGACCCACGCGAAGCTGAAGGGGGGGGCGCTGGCGGTCGGGGAGTCGGTCATCCCCGCCGACGAGCAGGCGATGATCGGCAACGAGACGCTGGTGGCGGTGGACAAGGTGTACGCCGCGAAGGCGACGGAGATCCATTCGCCGCCCACCGCCTGGGATTTCCAGGTGGGGGTCGTCACCGCGCAGAAGCGGACGGTGGCGTTGCAGATGAAGCTGCAAGCGGAGCTGCCGCAGCAGACGATCGACAACATCATCGACCTGATCCGCCCGTTCCTGGGCGCGTACGGGGCGCGCGTGGTCCATCTCCTCTACGAGGTGGCGAACGACCCGCCGTACTGGCGCAACCCGCTGATCACGGTGGAGACGAACGACATTCTGGACCGCCTGGGGCTGACGCGCGACAAGCGCGGGGTCCACTATTCGCGGAACCGGGAGACATTGCGGAATGTGCTGAACGCGGCGCACGGCCTGGAGATCGTGGGAGAGTACACGACCTGGGAAGGGGGTGCGAAGGTCCGCAAGGCGATGCGGAAGTCGGTGCTCTCGCTGATCGGGGCGACGTTCGACGATGGCGAGAACAGCGGGATCTCCACGGAGGAGTTGTTCCAGCGCGGCCTGCCGAAGGACTTGCAGATCCGCCTCAACTTCTACGAGGGGGTGCGCCGACCGGACGGGCGGCTGGGGAACCAGTACGTGCTGATGCCGCGCCTGGTGGAGCCGAAGAAGCTGTCGAAGGCGAGCCATTCGGCGACGCACGAGCTGCTGCGCGCGTATCTGCTTTTCCGCTATCGTCAGACGCGGATGCGGAGCCACACGCTGACGGTGACGCGGCAGACGGCGCTGGAAAAGGCGAACATCACGAACAAGAATCCGCGCCAGGGGACGCTGACGCTGCGGAAGGCGCTGGAGAAGCTGGTGGCCAACGGGACGATCGAGGGGTTCTCGGACACGCTGCCCGCGAAGCCGCACGAGACGTTCGAGGTGACGCTGGCGGCGAGTGCGGTGCATAATCTGCCGGTCGCGGTGGGGGACGAGGAGTAGGGGGACAAGGGAGAAAGGGGGCGATAACAGGAGGCACAGAGACACAGAGGGGGACGGGAGAGGGAACGAGAGAACGAGGGAATGGACGCTCGCAATGAGGGTTCTCTCCTTGATTGAGAGAGGGGCGGCGGGCCGGGGTGAGGGCCGTCTTCGGGTGCGAGTTGCCGTTGGTCTACAGCACCCCTGAAGGGCAGTAGCTCCCACCCATGAAGGGCGCAATGCCTCCGGGGTACTTCAGTCCCGGTCCCCGAAGGGCCAAACATTCTGCGCGTTGCTCTAATGGCCTTCGGCCACGCAGGCGACCTGCGTGGCCTGGACCATCCCCATCCTAATCTTCTCTCGCGTCTCCCCTCTGTGTCTCTGTGCCTCCTGTTCCGGCCCTCTTCTCGCCCCTGGTGGCCCTGCGGATATACTTGGCGTCGTCGGGTGTTTGGTGGGCGGGGGAGGGTGCGGTGGTCACGGCGGAGCCACATCGCTTCACCATTGATGACTATGCGCGGATGGCGGAGATCGGCATCTTCGGCACGGAGGCGCGCGTAGAATTGATCGCGGGGGAGATCGTCGACATGGCCGCGAAGGGGGATGCGCATGTGCGCTGCCTGATGCGGTGCCTGCGCGCGTTCACGCCGTATGTGACGGACGATCTGTGGCTGGCGGTGCAGGACCCGGTGCGCCTGGGGCGCTATTCGCAGCCGGAGCCCGATCTGCTGGTCTGCCGCGTGACGGCGGGGGCCGCGCCGGGGATCCCGGACGCGGCGGATACGCTGCTGGTCGTGGAGGTGGCCGATTCGTCGCTGGCGCACGATCGGGGCACGAAGTTCCCACTCTACGGGCGGGCGGGGATCGCGGAGGCGTGGCTGCTCGATCTGGTCAATCGGCGGATCGAGCGGCACACCGAGCCGAGCGAGGGGGGGTATCGGCTGATCGCGGTCGCCCACGGGGGCGAGACGCTGCCCTCCACGATCTTGCCGGGGCTGGTTCTCGCGACCGATACGCTGCTCGGCTGAGGAGGGTACGGTTGGCCTCGTTCCGGCGCGGTCGTGGCCGGTGGCGGTTGGAAGTACGCGTCGATGCCGCCGAAGCCGAACAGGCAATTCTTCTCGGTCATGGCGATGAAATGGCGCAAGCGTTTCTGAAATTCCGCCGAGCGGGTGCGGGCACCCTCGATGAACGCGACCCTGATCCGCCGATAGGCCGGCGAGAAGCCCTGGTAATGCACCCACACGCGCTCGTTCGCCTGGATCGCGGCGATGATGTCGTCTGGGAAGACAAACTCCCGCGCCAGGATCGGCTCGAGCTGCGCGCGTACCTGCGGCAGCAATTGGTTCTTGTCACGGAGTCGGCGGTGGCATTCGCTATTCGCCTGCGAGTAGGGGCTGTTCGGCCCGCGTGGCGAGAGGCGCTGCACCGACGATTCGGCGTCGTGATTGCGGACGGTACTGTCGATCCAGCCGAAACAGAGCGCAACTTCGACGGCGGCGTTGTCGCTGATCCGTGGCTTGCCGGACGCTTTGCTGGGGTAGAGCAGCCAGACGTCGGCGGCGGTCGTGTGGTGTTCCATGAGCCAGCGCCGGAAGTCGGCAGCCTTGTCGACGTAGAGGATCTGTGGCACGTTCATGCGGCGAAAGCCCTACCCTGTTTTGCGCCGACCGTACTGCGACGACAACGGCACGGACGCTCCATTAACGTGTCTCCGCCGTCATGACGGCGGTTCAGTCGTCCGCGAGGAGGGCGAGGAGTTCGGCGGCGAGTTCGGCGCGGCGGGGCGGGGGGGCGTGCGGCGGCGTGCGTTTCAGCGCACGCCGGTCGCTGAGGGCGGCGATTTCGCGCCTTCCTGCTCGATCAAGGTCACCAATCCGGCACCGCGCGCGATCACTTCGCCGCCGCCATCGCCGTCCTCGGTGCTCAGCGCGAGCGTTTCCACCACTCGCCGACCGTGCGCTTGAATGGCGTCGTGTAAGGCGATCAGGGCTTCTGCCCGACTCGCGAACTCGGCGACCATGTTGCGCGAGTCGGTATCCCACAGTTCATAGGTTTGGGTCATTTTGCCCCTGGTGGGTGTGTATCCTAAAACGGTATCACGTTGGTGACACAGTCGAGGAGTTGTTGTGGCTCGCCCCACACCGTCCGATGACCATTGCTCCCGGTTCTGCTATACGCCACCGGGCCATCTTCCTCGATCGTAAGCTCGGCGATCGGCGTGATAAACGAGTTTTTTCGGGCATTTTTGCGGCATTGTGCCTCGGTGTTGAATACCGATATGCCGGACCACTTCTCCTCGGTCTCGAATGGTAGGCGCTGTCCATATCCCAGCGCCTTGCGAGAAGTGAAATCATGAACGGTGGGAATAGTACCGGCGATCGAGCGGTAGACCGTGAGCATCGGTTCCTATCCCCTAAAGTATACAACCATCGTGCAAGGGTAAAAGCGACGCCGCGAAGGGCACGAGCACGAAGTTGGTGATGATTATGAATATCGAGCGCTAGCGCGAGTGACACTTGAAAATGCATCCCCACGGCGAAACCGCCTGTTGGTGGGGTGGGGATTATAGCAGTCGGTAGAGCGAGTGATGGCGGCGCGTGTGCAGGGCGTTGGCGACGGAATCAGTCGTCCGTGAGGAGGGCGAGGAGGGCGCGGAGTTCGGCGGCGAGTTCGGCGCGGCGGGGTGGGGGGGCGGCGGGGCGGGCGGCGAGGCGAGCGCGCACGACGCGGAGGGTGCGGAGGAGGAGTTCCACCTGAGTGTCGGCGAGGGCGGTGGCGGGGTTGGCGGTGGCGGGGTGGTCGGGCGGGCGGATGAGGAAATCCGCCGCCGCGTCGGCGTTGTCCGAGGCGGTGCCCGCTGCGTCGGTGCCCGCTGCGTCGGCGAAGGGTGCGCCGGCAGGCTCCGGCGGCGCGGCGTCGGGCAGGGGCAGGTTGGGGTAGAGGGCGGCGAAGGGGTCGCCCGGATAGTCGAACGGGGCGTCCGGAGCGGGCGCGGGGAAGTCGAACGGGCTGTCGGGGTCGGCGTGGTGGGGCAGACCGTCGGCGGGCGCGGGGTCGGCGGGGCGGGCGACGGGACCATAGAGGCGGGCGGCGGCACCGAAGAGGCGTCCGGCGGTGTCGGGATCGAGGGTGCCCGCGTCGCGCGCCTCGATGGCGGCGAGGTGGAACGATTCCTCGCGGGTGAGGTCGGGGTCGGCCTCGCGCAGGACCATTGCGCGGCGGGCGATCGTGCCGAGGAGACCGGGATCGGGCTCGCCCCCCGTGGCGGTCTTGGGTGCGGCGCGGCGGCGGCGCTGGGGCTTGGTGGCGTAGACCTCGCGCGGGCGGATCGTCTCGCCGTTGCGCGCGCGCGCGAGCCATTCCTGGCGGGCGTCGGCGGCGGGGATGGAGGCGATGGCGGCCCCGGCGGACTTGGTGAGGAGGCCGGTGGCGACGGCGTCCTCGACATCCTCGTGGCGGAGGAGGCGGAGGCGCTCGTCCACGTAGCCCTGGGAGCGGTGGACGCGCCCGGCGAGGCCGACGGTGGTGAGCCCTTCGATCCGGGCGATCTCCTTGAGGGCGCGGGCCTCCTCGACGCCGTTGAGGTCTTCGCGCTGCAAGTTCTCGATCAGCTGGAGGACGCGGCGCTCGGCCTCGGCGCTGTCGTTGATGATGACGGGGATGCGCGCGAGGCGGGCGCGGGCCTCGTCGTCGCCCGCCGTGTCGAGGGCGAGCTTGATCGCGGCGTAGCGGCGGCCCCCGGCGACGACGATGTAGCGCATGTCACCGCCCCGGTCGAGCCCGGCCTGGCGGACGACGATCGGCTGGAGGAGGCCGTGCCGCACGATGGAGGCGGAGAGTTCGGCGAGGCGTTCCGGGTGCATGTACTTGCGCGGCTGGTCGGGGTCGGGCGCGAGCTGGCCGAAGGCGACCTCGCGCGCGCCGCCGAAGAGGCGGTCGGCCCCGAGCTGCACCACCGTGGGCGGGGTGGCGGGCTGCGGGGTGGTGATGCGCGGTCCCTTGGGCGGGGCGATGCGCGGCCCGCTCGAACGCTTGCTCATCACGCACCCTGCGGAGAGAGGGACGGAACAGGAGACACAGAGGCACAGAGAGGGAACGAGAGAGGGACGGAACAGGAGACACAGAGACACAGAGAGGGAGCGAGAGAAGAGGACGAAAGGAAAGAAACTCTTGTGGTACGTGCGCGGGGGCATTGTGCGTCGATGCGCGCGCCCGCGAGACGCGAGCAATGAGGTGATATATGGAAAGCATTGCTCATCATCGCCCCACCGTACTCCTATTCGTCTCCCGTTCCCCTCTGTGACGCTGTGTCTCCTGTTCCGTCCCTTCCTCGTCGCTCACGGGGTAGAGGCGGGCGGCGAGGCGGTGGAAGGCGACGGCGACGCCCGCGCGGGGGCTGTTGAAGACGACGGGGACGCGGGCGTTGATGGCGCGCTCGATCAGGGGGGAGTGGGGGATCGGGTCGGCGACGAGGTCGCCGTAGCCCTCGCGCAGGGCGGCGAGGCCGTCGCGCTGGGGGGCCTCATCGGCGTGGTAGTTGGAGGGGAGGATGGCGGCGAGCGCGGCGACGGCGAAGCGGTACTGCACCAGCTCGTCGCGCAGGGCGAAGATGTCCACCAGGGCGTCGATGTCCTGCTGCGCGCCGGTGCGGGTCGGGACGATGGCGAGATCCCCGGCCAGGAGGGCGGAGGTCTGGGTGAAGCCGAGCATCGGCGCGGTATCGACGATGATGGCGTCGTAGTCGGCGGCGACTTCCTCCAGGAGGAGGCGGAGGCGGAGGGGGCCGGCGGGGTTCTGGGCCAGCGCCGCCGCCGCGACCTCGATCGAGCGGTCGCCGGGGACGAGGTCGATGTGTTCGCTGATCGGGCGGACGATGTCACGCAGGCCACGGGCGGGCTCGGCGATGCGCGCGCCGATGCCGCCCTCGGTCGGCACAGGGGTGTCGGAGAGGGCGCGGGTGAGGCTGGCCTGGCTGTCAAGATCGACGAGCAGGCAGCGAAGGCCGCGCAGGGCGAGCGCCCCGGCGAGGTTGTAGCTGGTGGTGCTCTTGGCGCTGCCGCCCTTGCGCCCGAGGACGCCGATGCGGAGCGGCGTGCTCGCCATGTGTCCTCCCGCGTGCCTGTGCCGGGCCGCGTGTCGCGCGGTGCCGGGGGTCTGGTTCGTATGGGGAGATGATAGCCGATTTGGGGCCTGGGGGTGAGGCGAGGATCACCGCAGAGACGCAGAGACGCGGAGAAAAGAAAGAACGAGAGGAAGGGGACGGAACAGGAGACACAGAGACACAGAGGGGGAACGGGAGAGCAGGGTTTTCGGGAGGGGCCAGTCCGTGAAAGGGACTTGGTGGCCGGAGGAGGTCCGACGCCGGTGGCGGTCCTCACCCCGGCTCGTCGCCCAGAGGGCACCCGGCTCGCCGCCCCTCTCCCTATCAAGGAGCGGGGCTTCGTTGTGGGGTGGGTGGGAATGGCGGGCACCCTCCCCCCCCTGCCTCGCCGTGTGGATCTCGGCACCCCGCCGCCCACGGGGCGGTAGCGCCCACCCCTGAAGGGCGCACTGCACCCCTGAAGGGCGCAACGCATCCATGAAGGGCGCAACGCACCCATGAAGGGCGCAACGCATCCATGAAGGGCGCAACGCCTCCGGGGGACCCGCCCAGCCGAGGAGCGGGGGCAGCGCCGTTGCGGCGCGGGCGGGGCATGGACGGACCCTCCCCCGGGCGGCAGGTGACGCGGAGCGCTGAGGAATATCCGCCCAGCCGAGGAGCGTGAACAGCGCCATCGTTGGGCTCCTGGGCGGTCCTATAGTGGTGCCGCCACACGCGCAGCGCCCCCGCCGCCCCTATGCCTCTTTCCGTATCTCTATGTCTCTGTGCCCCCTGTTTCGCCCCGCCCCCGTCCCCGTTCGTCATGCGCCATCGGGCGGGGGTGGGGCCGGGGCGCCCGGCGCGGCGATCAGGGGTGCCCAGTAGCGGTACAGGACGGTCTTCAACTCGCGCTCGATCGCCCGTTGCTGCTCCTCCTCGGCTGCCAGCGCGAGCGGGAGGAGGGCGATGAAGATGCGGTACGCGACGAGGCCGGGGAGCCGTCGCTGCGCGGGGATGCTCCCCGGCCAGAGGGCCGCGAGGACCGCGTCCTGGCGTGCCTGGAGCCCCCCCTGCAACTCCGCGAGGGCGGCGGCGAGCGGCGCGGAGATGGTGGACGCGAGGGTGAGCGCGAAGTAGCCGGGATAGGCCCGATTGAAGGCGAGCAGCGCGTCGATGAAGGCGTCGAGGAACGCGGGGAAGGGCAGGGCGCTCGTGGGGGGCGCGAGGAGCGCGTCGTAGACCCGGTGCAGCTGGGCGATCGCCGCCGCCGCGTACGCCTGCGCGATGGCCTCCTTGTGCGGGAAGAACTGGTAGAGGGAGCCGGGCGAGACCCCCGCCCGCGCGGCGATCAGGTTGGTGGTTGTCTTGTCGTAGCCGATCGCGGCGAAGAGCGCCCCCCCGGCCTGAAGGATCGCCTCGGCGCGGAGGAGGCCGCGCTGCTGGCGGCGGGCGTGGCGGCGGTCCTGATTCTCGGCCATGAACATGTCCTCCTGAAGGCACGGGGACGCCCCCGGCCAGCCCCCTTGACAATACGAGTAATCAGTCGTATTCTATGCACAGAACACGATGGTTTGCTCGTATAGTGTAGCGGGGACCGGCCAGCGTGTAAAGAAAGGAACCACCGATGACGGCACAGACGAGCAAAGATCTCTGGGCACCCTGGGTCGCGTTGTGGAACGGCGATCTCGCCGTCGCCGACACGATCATCGCGCCGGACTTCGTCGCCCACTTCGCCCCGATGGGCGGGAGTCCGGGCGAGGTGCGCGGCCCCGAGGGGCTGAAGGGGTGGATCGGCGGGGCGATGGCGGCCTTCGCCGACCACCGGTTCGCGACGGTCGTCGGCCCGATCGCCGATGGCGACCTGGTCGCGGGGCGCTGGGTCTTCCGCGCCACCTACCGGGGTGGCCTGCCGGGGGCCGCGCTCGACGCGATTGGGAAGCGCGTGGAGTACGCGGGGATGGACCTCTTCCGGGTGGAGGGGGGGCGGATCGTCGAATACTGGCTGTGCGCGGACATCCTGGAATTGCTCCAACAGCTCGGCGTCATCCCCGCCTGAGCGGGCGTGCAGCGCCCCGTGGGAAGGCCCCGAGGAGTGGCGTGGACCATACATTTCGCTCGCGTGAGGGAGAGACGGCGATGATGAGAACGGAGATCGTGTTACCGGCGATCGGCGAGCCGGAGACGCTCCAGGTGCGGCGGCGGGAGTTGCCCGCGCCCGGCGAGGGCGCGGCGCTGATCCGCGTCGAGGCGACGGGCGTCTCGTTCGCCGAGCAGTTGATGCGCCGGGGGCGCTACCCCGGCGGACAGCCGCGGTTCCCGTTCGTGCCGGGCTACGACCTGGTGGGGACGGTGACGGCGCTCGGCCCCGGCGCGGCGGGGGTCGTCGTCGGGCAGCAGGTGGCGGCGCTGACGAAGATCGGCGGCTGGGCCGACCAGGTGGTGCTACCCGCCGCCGCCCTGCTGCCCGTGCCGGGTGACGTCGACCCTGCGGAGGCCGAGACCCTGGTCGTCAACGGGCTGACCGCCTGGCAGATGCTGCACCGCAAGGCCAACGTGCGGCGTGGGCAGACGATCCTGGTCCACGGCGCGAGCGGCGGCGTGGGCACCACGATCGTCCAACTCGCCCGCCACGCCGGGATCCGCGTCATCGGCACCGCCGCCCCGCGCCACCACGCGGCGCTGCGCGCACTGGGGGCCGAGCCGCTCGACTACCACGACCCCGACCTGGCCGACGGCGTCCGACGGCTCGCCCCCGGCGGGGTGGACGCCGCCTTCGATCACCTCGGCCTCCCCAGCGCCGCGCGCTCCTTCGGGCTGCTGGCCCCTGGCGGGACGCTGGTCTGCTACGGGATGGTCGCGGCCCTCCAGGGCGACACCCCGGTCCTGTCGGCGTTCGCGGCGTTGCTGTCACGCATCGTCCGGTGGAATCTGCTGCCCAACCGTCGCCGGGCGACCTTCTACGACCTCTGGGGCGGCCACCTCGTCCGCCGCGCCGCATTCTATCGGCGGGCGCAGGAGGACCTGGCGCAGGTATTAAATCTCCTCGCCGCCGGGGTCCTGACCCCGCAGATCGCCGCCCGCCTGCCACTCGCCCGGGCCGGCGACGCGCTGCGACTGGCGGAGTCGCGCACCATCTTCGGCAAGGTCGTCCTCATCCCCTGACCGGGCGTGCCACGAGCACATTACTCTCCCGCACCAGCGCCCGATGCCGGGACATGCCGTGTGGAGGCACCATCGTTGCTCGCCGTCGATCCTGAACGCTTTGGCTTTGCGCGCGATCTGGCCCCGGTCTGGTCCCCGCCGTTCTGAGCCGACGCGACGGGGCTCAGGGGGTGGTGTCGCCGCGCAGGACGGCGAGGGCGGCGGCGGCGGGGAGGGGGCGGGCGAGGCCGTAGCCCTGGCCGAGATCGCAGCCGGCGGCGCGGGCGCGGGCGATGTGGGCGGCGGTTTCGAGCCCTTCGGCGACGACGCTGAGGCCGAGGGTGTGGGCGAGGGCGGCGATGGCGGGGACGATGGCCTGCCCGCGCGCGCCCTGGCTGTCCGCGTCCGGCCCGATGAAGAAGGAGCGGTCGATCTTGAGGGTGTCCACCGGCAGGTGTTGGAGGTGACTGAGGGACGAGTAGCCGGTGCCGAAGTCGTCGAGGGCGAGGCGGACACCGAGGGCGCGCAGGGCGGCGAGGCCCCGCCCGGCGCGGTCGAGGTCCTGCACGGCGGCGCTCTCGGTGAGCTCCAGCTGGAGGCTGGTGGGGGGCAGGCCGGCCTCCGCCAGGATGCGGGCGATGGTGGCGGGGAGTTCCGGGTGCTGGAACTCCGGGGCGGAGAGATTGACGGCGATCACGAGCGGGCGTCCCAGCCGCGCCTGCCAGCGGCGCGCCTGGCGACAGGCCTGGGTGAGCACCCAGCGGCCCAGGGGCAGGATCAGCCCGGTCTCCTCCGCGAGGGGGATGAAGACGTCCGGTGGGATCGGGCCGTGCTCGGGTGAGTGCCAGCGGACGAGCGCCTCCGCGCCGACGAAGCTGCCGGTGCGCAGGTCGCACTGGGGCTGGAAGTGCAGGGTGAGGGCGTCGGCGGCGAGGGCCTGCCGGAGCGCGGCTTCCATACTGAGGCGCTTGAGGGCGACATCGGCCATCTCGGCGACGAAGAGCTCGGCGCGCCCGCGCCCGCGCGCCTTGGCCCGCCCGAGGGCGCTCTCGGCGTCGCGCAGGAGGCGATCGGGGGTGGTGTCGGCCCGGTGCCCGAGGGCGATGCCGATGGAGGCACCGATGGCGATCTCGTGCCCGACGACGGTACACGGGCCGTTGAGGGTGGCGAGGAGGCGATCGGCGAGGAGGCGGGCCGCGGCGGCGTTGCGGAAGTTATCCGGGATGACGGCGAAGATGTCGCCGCCGAGGTGGGCGACGAACGTGTCGGCGCTGCACGCACGGCGGAGCCGCCCGGCGACCAGGCGGAGGAGTTCGTCGCCCGCTTCGGGGCCGAGGCTTTCGTTGATCCGCTTGAAGCGGTCCACGTCGATGGCGAGGAGGGCGGTGGGGGCTGACTCCGCCCCGGCGCGTGCCAGCGCCGCCTCGATGCGCGCCATGAACGCGGCGCGGTTGGGGAGGCCGGTGAGCGGGTCGTGCGCGGACCGGTGGGCCAGTTGCGCCTCGATCGTCTTGCGGGCGGTGACATCGCGCGCGTTGAGGACGAGCCCGCCGATGTCGGGGTCGTCCAAGAAGTTGGTGAGCAGCGCCTCGAAGTGATGCCAGGAGCCGTCGCGCGCGCGCAGGCGATAGGTGAAGGGGGTCTGGGCGCGCGGGGCGGCGGCGCTGGCGGCGAGGGCGGCGCGCAGGGCGGGCAGGTCGTCCGGGTGGACGAGGTCGAAGTCGCGGAAGGGGAGCGCCTCGCCATCGGCGTAGCCGAGCAGACGACCCAAGGCGGGGTTGCCGTAGCGCCGCCTGCCGTCGGCATCGACGATGGCGATGACATCGGCGGTGTGTTCGAGGAGGGCGCGACCCCGCCCCTCGCTGTGGCGCAGGGCCGCCTCGGCCTCGTGGCGGGCGGTGATGTCCTCGACCATCGCGATGGTCTGTTGGAGTGTGCCGTCGTGAGCGCGCAGGGCGGTGAGGGTGACGCGGACCCAGATCCAGGCGTCGTCGCGTCGCCGCCAGCGCTTCTCGATGACGTAGCTGTCGCGCCGCCCGACCCGGATCTCGTCCATCAGGGCGAGGCTTTGCGGCAGATCATCGGGGTGTGTGAGGGTCTGTGGTTGGATCCCGCGCAGTTCCTCGTCGTCGTACCCGAGCAGGGCCTGGAGGGCGGGGTTGTAGTGGCGGAGGTAGCCGCAGGCATCGGTGATGGCGAGGCCGCAGGGTGCGTCGGTGAAGATGGCACCGAGCTGCCCGTACGGCGGTATCGCCTGCGGCAGATATCGCTGAATTCGCGGCGAGGTGACCCGATCCGTTAACCAATCGACCATCTGGCCTCGTTGTGCCTGTCCGCCGCGTGCCCCGCTCGCCGCCCTCGCGGTACGGTGGCACACCTGTCATACGCTAGTATGCGGGCTGGATGCGGCGGTGTCATCGCCCAACGGGCCAGGATCGCCTGGGATATTTGCGCTATTCGTCGTCCTTTTCCCGCCCGGAGGCTGTTTGTGCGGCAGGAATATCGGATGCCGGGGACGGGGCGGGGGGCCGTCGAGCGACGGCCCCCCGCGGGTGATCTGTGTGCGGCGTGCGCGTGCGGGGCGGATCAAGCCCGGCGGCGCGAGCGGCGGGCGAGCGGCAGGGCCGCGCCGCCGAGGGCCAGCAGCGGCAGGAGCAGGAGCCACGCGGGGAGGCGCTGCGCCGGGGCCGGGGCGGGCGCGAGGGCGGGCAGGAGATTATCGGCGGCGTTCAGGCCACCGCCGCCGCCGGTGTTCGGGAGGCCGGGGAGGAAGCCGCCGTTCCCGGTGCCGGGCGGGGTGGGGGCGGGGCTCTGCGAGGGCCGAGCGGTCGGGGTCGGCACGGTCGACGGGCGCGGCGTCGGCGACTGCGACGGCACGGCGGTCGGCGACGCTGACGGCGACGGTGAGGCGGTCGGCGATGGCGAGGCCGACGGTGCGGGGGTCGGGCTGGCTGAGGGGGTCGGGCCACCGGCGATCGAGGCCGGGAGCTGGCGATAGGTCGTCTTCAGCGCGGCGACGCAGGCGGTATCCGGCGCGCCGGGGGAGGCGATGTTGCTGACGATGATGGTGAAGCCGCAGTTCCCGACCGGTTCGCCGGGGACGATCGGGGTGTGGCCGCCGCCCGGTAGGACCACGCTGACGACGTTGGTGAGGGTCGTCTTGACGAGATCGGCGTAGCGGGGCGGGGTGATCGGGTCGAACTGGCCGCTGACCAGGACGGTGGGGCGGTCGCTCTTGACCGGCTGATCGGCCTTGGGGTCCGCGCCCTTGGAGGGCCAACTCTTGCAGATGGCGGCGTACTCGCGGTTGGACGGTTCGAGGGCCGCGCGGACCTCCGGCAGGATGCCTTTGTCGGCCTCGATCGCGGCGTCGAAGCGGGCCTGCGAGGTGTCCTTGCTACAGACGACGGAGAAGTGCATCCCGAGCGCGGTCGGGTCGTTCCCCTGGTTGAGGATCAGCGGCAGGAGGTTCTGCAACCAGACGTAGTCGCCGCGCGAGGTGCGGGTGATCATGTCCGGCAGGAAGGGGACGAGGGAGGTGGCGTAGGTGAGCTGGAAGAGGAGGCCGGTGAAGGTCGCGCCGTCGAGCGGCACCTTGGCGGTCTCCCCGGAGGCGGGGTCCTTGAGGGTGAGGATGGCGGGGCTGGCGTCGAGTTTCGCCACCGTGCTCTGGAAGGCGGTCTTGAGGTCGGGGTTGGCGGTGGCGCAGGTGGCGTTGGCGGCGCAATCGGCGAAGAGTTCGACCAACGCGCGGTTGAAGTTCTGCGGCACCTCGTAGAACCAGGCGGTCTGGAGGGGGACGAGGGAGCTGAGGTTGTTGGTGCGGACGAACTGGCCGAAATCGCGCGCGACGGCGAGGCCGAGCTCGGTGCCGTACGACCCGCCGATGACGTTCATGGCGGGGTAGCCGAGGGCGAGGCGGATGTCGTTGACATCGGCGGCGTTCTCGGTGGTGGTGTAGGCGCCGAGGTCGAGGCCCGCCCCGGTGAGGCGGTCGCGGCAGCGGTTCATGGCGGTGACGAACGGCGAGTCGGCGAAGGCCTGGAGGTAGAAGCCCTGGCTGGTGGTGCCGGAGACCTCCGGGCATTGCAGCGAGGGCTGCGACTTGCCGGTGCCGCGCTGGTCGAAGATGACGACGTCGTTGTTGGCGGCGGTGGCCTTGTAGAAGGGGCTATCGGCGGTGAGGAGGCCCGCGAAGACCTGGTCGCTCTGGCCGGGGCCACCGGCGAGGAGGACGTTCATCTCCTTGGCCGGGGTGGCGGCGAGCGCCTTGTAGACGGCGACCGGGAGGCGGACCGTGGCCCCGCCTGGCGCGGCGTGCTTGGCGGCGGCGACGACGGTGCCGCAGACGACAGACTGGCCTTCGACCTGGCCCTTGCCGAGGGTGTAGGCGCACGGCCCGGCCTCGAAGCGCGGCAGGCCGGTGGTGACCGGGGCGGGCGGCACGGCGGCGGCGGCGGCGGCATCCGACGCGGGCAAGGACGTGAAGCCGAGGCCCCAGGCGAGGCTGAGCAGCAGGAACGCGCGGAGCGCGCGCCCGGCGATCGTCGGTCGGTCGGCTGGTGGTCGGCCCGGGTTGCGAGACATGCGCCTTCTCCTCCTCCGGTGTCTCCGTGCCGGCGTCGCGTCGCGCGGGGTGCCGCCGGTGGGGGCGCGGTGGGAGCATCGGCGCGCGGGTTGGCCTGCCCCGCCTCCCCAGCGGGTCCGTTGGCCGTCGCGCGCCGCCACCGTGCCCGGCAGGGCGGCGGGGCGGACGAGTCGCGGGCGATTCAGTGGCGGCGGGCGCGGGGGCGGTGTGCGCGACGCCAGACGTGCGCCGGGGACGATCCGCCCTGCGGGAGGGGGGATGGACCGGGGCGTTGCCGGGCGGTACGGGACGCCGCTGCCTCGTTGCCTGTCGCCGCGCGCATCATACAGGATACGGGGGGAAGAGGGAAGGGGGCGGGGCGCAAGAAGAAGGAAGGCGCGTGGTGCAGATCGCGGGGGGGAAAGCAGGGCGAGGAAAGTCCCCATCGTCGATCGTGCCTGAAGAGTCCGCGGTGACGTGCTGATGCGAAGTG
>JAABUN010001633.1_pt1 | contig 47333 bp, 42 predicted proteins | sample 5559311 | NCBI WGS metagenome assembly JAABUN01 (sample SAMN10711877, study PRJNA513370) | rock metagenome | isolation source: Antarctica rocks | place: Antarctica: Victoria Land, Siegfried Peak sud
CTAAACTGTTTCCGAAAAAGATTCATGCGACTAATCTGAATGGATTCTTGTTGAAAATCGCTTTGTTTTTATTTGCTTATCAAATTGATAAGGCGTTCATTCAATAACTGGCAACTTGGGTTAATTAACTTCACAAAAATAAATTTTATAAATAGTTAAATTTCTATTAACTATTTTTTCTTTTTGTGATATTTTGCATAAATAATTCTTGTTACGGTTTTACTTTTCATAAGGCTTTTTTATTCTAATTCAAATTTGTAGAGGTCATCATGAGTGGTTAGGAAATCATTTTATTTCCCTATTATCGGCTTTTCCTGCTGGTATTTGTGCGCGAATTTTGCTTTTGCGCAAGAAATTAGGTCAAGTATAACCGTAACGATAACATTACTACTGAAGAAGGAACACAAACTTTGATGAAAATCGTAACGAATGAAAACGAAACATACGGATTAGATTTAGTTCAGTAAATTACCCAAATCGAAAGAAAAGAAACTTTTGAAGGAGCAAAAGATGAAAAAGAATTTTATGTTTATAAAACTGCTACTGTCGCTTATTTTTTGTCTGTCAGCAACGGCTTTCGGACAAGAAACAACCGGTAACATTGAAGGCTCAGTTAAGGATGTGGCAGGTGGTGTAGTGCCTAATATAACCTTAACAATTACGAGCGCGAGTGGTATGCGAGCGGCACTACAACAACCGGCATAAGTACCGGTTTTAGACGCTCAATTACAACCAACGAAGAAGGATTTTTCCGCGTCTTGCAGGTTCCGCCGGGAACCTATGATGTAGTCACGAGCGCATCAGGCGGATTTGGCGAAGCAAGATATGAAAATGTTACGGTTGTTATCGGACAAAACACCCAGTTAGACTTAACGGTCAATCCGGGAAGCAGCGTAACTACAGTTGACGTTGCAGTCTCTGATGCGCCGCCCGTCGACACGACCAGCAATGCTATTCAGACCACTATTAACGCCCAGAAGATTGAGTTACTTCCTAAAAGCACCGGTTTTACAGGTCTTCTAAGGGCTGTACCCGGCACGCGTCCCGAAAGCCGGTCGGGCGGGTTTTCGGTTGACGGCGCTTCCGGAGGCGAAAATGTTTTTGTCATAGATGGACAGGAAGTAACCAATTATCGTACAGGAACTCTGAACGAAACCTACAACATTCCCACTCAACTTGTTCAGGAAGTGCAAGTAAAGTCGAGTGGTTTCGAGGCAGCGTTCGGCGGCGCCACGGGCGGTGTAGTCAGCGTCGTCACGCGAGGCGGCAACAATAACTTTCGCGGAGAGTTCGGCATCCAATTCGAGCCGCCGAAGTTTAGGGGCAACCCACGTCCGCTACTTGCCCGATTCACGACAGGAACAACAGCCAGCAATACTTTTGCTCAAACTGCAGAGTATTTCAACCCCGCAAAGGCAGGAGGAGCAGATGTTTTTTACACAGCAAACCTTAGCGGTCCGATCATCAAAAATCGGCTTTGGTATTTTGCCAGTTATTCCCCTCAGGTTTTCAATACCGACAGGGAAACACAATATTTCACGAGTCAGCCGACATCAACCAGAACCTTTGTTACAAGCGAAAGATATGCCAGCACGACAAAATACGAATATGCGTTCGCTCGCTTGGATGCCAATCCATTCAACAATTTGAGATTGACGGGAACATTTCTTTGGAATCCCGTTAGTCAACAGGGAGTTATACCCGCTTCGTCATTCACAAATGTTGGATCTTCAGCGATAGGTTTCGGCAATGTGCCATCCGCAAATTTTGGCGGCAGCATTGGCGTTTTAAGGGGAAATCAATATACAAATCAACAAGGCGGTCGCCAGAACTCGAATATCGTTACGTTTGCCGGTGTTTATACACCTACGAGCAATCTCGTAATTGATGGGCGCTACAGTCGGGGTTTTCTAAACGAAAAGCTCGGCAACTATTTTGTCCCGACGACCGTACAAATCTTCAACTGTGGAATTACGGGACCAACCCACCCCATTTTTCCATGTTCCACCACGGGGGCAATTCTATTACAGTAAAAGACGTTTCAATTCGGGAATCATACGACTTTTCCGGCACCTACATATTCAACGCCGGCGGAAGGCACGAATTAAAGGGAGGATATCAGCGATACACAATTTTCAACGATGTTCAGTCGGGGAATAATGCTATTGGACGTATCTCCTTCAATTACGGAACGCCTTTATCTGCTCTTCAACCCGGATTGACTGATTCGCCCGGCGCAATCGGGTCTGCGTCTTTTCGGCGCACAGGAACCAATGGACAGGGATCGAATCTAAGCCAGGGAATTTTTTTACAGGACAAATATCAGCCGTTTCGTAGGTTAACGCTTAATCTCGGTGTTCGTATCGAAAAAGAAAATTTACCATCTTTTAACCAATTTCCGAGTGCTATAAATTTTGGATGGGGAGACAAGATCGCGCCGCGTCTTGGATTCGCTTACGATGTCTCCGGCGACGGCAAAACGAAGATTTTCGCAAGCTACGGTAAGTTCTTTGATCGCGTGAAATTCGCGCTTCCGCGTGGTTTGTTCGGAGGAGATGTTTTCCTTGAAGATTATTTCGAGCTTTTCCCTGGCGACACTGCCGGAAGCTTTAATATCGGAAATATCGTTGGCGGATTCACTGGAGCAAGCGTTTGCCCCTCAACGGGTTTTATCGCTTCGGGCGCCCGAAGCAGGTGTCAAAGAAACCTGCGTGTAAACGCAAACGAGCCGGGTGCTTCGGCATTTACCAGTGGAGCAGTGGACGTCAATCTCAAGCCATTTCAGCAAACTGAGTTTACCGTCGGCGCGGAACGGCAGTTGAGCCGAGATTACATTTTCCGGGTTCGTTATACTTTTAAGAATGTTGATGAAGCGGTTGAGGATGCGGGTATAGTCAACGCGGCAGGCAGCGAGGCTTATATTATCGGCAACCCTGGTAGTGGATTGCACTTGGAAACGCTGAACGCCCTTGGATATGCCAAATCGGTAAGACCGCAGCGCCGTTATGACGGCTTAGAGTTCGTACTCGAGAAGCGTTTGTCGAGGAACTGGTATTTCAATGCAAACTACACATTTAGCAGGTTGTATGGTAATTATACCGGTTTGGCTAGCTCTGATGAACCGCATTTGGTTTCCGGGCGTCTTGCTCCTGGAGTTAGTCGCGCATTTGACTTGCCGTTCATCGGATTTACCGCCGAAGGCGAGCCGGACAACGGGCGGCTCCCGACCGACCGCCCGCACGTCTTTAATATTTACGGCGCCTATATCTTTAATTGGATGGGAAACCGAACAAATTCAACCGAAATTTCGGCATTCCAAACCGTGACTTCGGGAACGCCTCAAACAACATCCATTTACGGTCAATCCAGCGTAACCCCTCAGATATTTTATAGTCGCGGCGATCTAGGACGTAGCCCGGTCTTTTCTCAGACGGATCTTGCTGTAACCCATCGCTATAGATTTGGAAGGGATAATCGGTTTACTATAGTTGCCGATCTCAACTTTTTGAATCTTTGGGATCAAGCTACAGTAACGGGTGTTTACCCCACAATGAATACTACCGTTGGCAGACCCAGCGATGCGGGGCTGGGATTAAGCGCTGTGGCATACGCAAATGGGTACACCTCGGGAGCACTGTTGCAAACCATTCTGACTCGCATAGCTGCTTCACCAGACAGACCCGACATACGTTACAAGATGCCGCAACTTTACCAGTCGCCTAGAACAGTGCGTTTCGGATTTAGGTTACTCTTCTAACGGATCTGAATCTGAAATCTTTAACTCGCCTAAAGAAATTTAGGCGAGTTTTTTATTGCAAAGTCGCAGAGATTTTTTTTCGTCAAAGCAACTCGGTTTAAAAAGTCGGCATCATTACTTATAGGCTAAGAGTCGAGCCTGACTTATTTTTTGCAATTATCGAGCGCGACTTTTAGTTTTTCTGATTCCTCCTGTTTTTTTTACCCGCCGGGAATGCGAACCGGCGGGATTTTTTTATTTCAATTTTCTTTGTATTTTTGGAAAGGCTTAATTAGTTGTTTGTTCCAGTGATTTTTGCCGTTTTTGTAAAGGTTAATAAAACGCAATAAAAAAAAGGAAAATCTTGTGAACTTATTATAAATAAAACTTTTCCGAATGAACGTTTTTGCTTTTTTCACGGCAAAATGATTACATATTTCTTTCTCTAAATAATTGGTTGAGAGAAAGAAATTACTCGAAAAATATTTTCGGCTATTAGAATTAAATTGAATTTTACAATAACTTTTCATTGATTATCAGTAACAAAAATGTCTGAAACTTTTCAAATTCCAGCTTTAAAAATCGAACAATACAATCTCGAAAACGGTCTGCGCGTCGTGCTGAATTCCGACTCTTCAGTTCCCGTCGTTTCGATGGCGGTTTATTACGATGTCGGCTCGCGCAACGAGCGGATGGGTCGCACGGGCTTCGCGCATCTGTTTGAACATATGATGTTTCAAGGCTCGGAAAACGTGAAAAAAGCCGAGCATTTTCAATACGTGATGAAAGCCGGCGGCACGATGAACGGCACGACTTCATCAGAGCGCACGAACTATTACGAAACTTTGCCGGCAAGCCAGCTTCCGCTCGGTCTGTGGCTCGAATCCGACCGAATGCGTTCTTTGGCGGTCACGGAAGAAAATCTCGAAAACCAGCGCAACGCCGTTAAGGAAGAAAAGCGTCTGCGTTATGACAATCAGCCTTATGGTCAGGTTTTCGACCTTTTGACCACGATGATTTACAAAAATTTCGCCAACGCGCATTCGACCATCGGTTCGATGGAAGATTTGGACGATGCGACGGTTGACGACGTAAAGGAATTTTTTCGCGTTTATTACGCGCCGAACAATGCCGTGCTGGTAATTTCCGGCGCGTTTGAACAGGAAAAAGCGAAAAAACAGGTTGAAAAGTTTTTCGCAGATATCGAATCGCAGCCGAAACCGCCTGCTATTGATGTCGAAGAGCCTGCGGAAATTGCCGAAAATTATCAGAATTATGAAGATAAACTCGCGCCGCTTCCGGCATTTTTAATTGGTTGGAAAATTCCGCCGCGCCGCACTCCCGAATTCGACGCGATATATTTAGCGGGCAAACTGCTTTACGACGGCGAAAGCTCGCGGCTTTATCAAAAGCTCGTTAAAGGCGAAGAATCAATCGTCCAACTTTTCGGCTTTACAGACGAGCGGCGCGGACCTTCGAGCGTTATTATCGGCGCGATTCCGAAACCGGAACAGGATTTGAGCCGAATTCGGGAAACGATAATGAGCGAAATAAATGATTTGGCGACTAACGGCGCGAGCGCGGAAGAAATGCAGAAATTGCATAACCAGTTGATAAACGACACGGTTCGCTCACGTCAATCTTCGATGGCGCGCGCGCAGGCGATTGCTGAATACGCGCTTTACGATGGCGACCCGACGCTGATAAATACGGAACTCGAAGATTTGCTCAAAATTACTTCGGAAGATATAAAATCAGCGGTCAATAAATTTCTAAAAACCGAAAACCGCGCGTTATTGAACGTCATTCCGGCAGGAAAGTAACATTTATCATTTATTATTTATTATTAAACATTTATCAGTTTCTAAATGATGAATGGTATTTGACGAATGGTAAATGATAAATGATAAATGAAAACAATTATGATTGAAGATTTTCGCAAAAACGCGCCTGCGCCGCTCGCGCACGTTCCTTTTGATATTCCTCAGCCGTTTGAAACCGAATTGGCAAACAATTTAAAGGTTGTGATTTTTGAAGATTCGCGCTTGCCGATTGTCAGTTTTCGTCTGGCGTTTCCGAGTGGAAATATCAACGACCCGAACGATACAAAAGGTTTAACTTCAGCTATGACTTCGATGCTGAGCGAAGGAACGAAATCCTACACTAGTCGCCGACTTGCCGAAGAAATCGAAAGGCTCGGCGCGCACATTTCGGCAAATTCGAGCCAGGATAATACGATAATTGCGGCTTCTACTTTATCGCTTTACACTTCGGATATTTTAAGGCTGATGGCGGAAATCGTTTTGTATCCGACATTTCCCGAAAGCGAACTGAATCTTTACAAACAAAACACGATTGAGAACCTAAAGTTTCAGCGTTCGCAGCCCGGTTTTCTGGCGGACGAACAAATGTCGCGCGTTATATACGGCTCGCATCCGTATAGCGTAACTTCGCCGATGCCTGACGATATTGAAAAACTGACGCGTGAAAAATTAGCCGAGTTTCATAGTCAAAGATTTGTGCCGAACAATGCGACTTTGGTAGTTGTCGGCGATGTCAACCAAGAAAGTATCTTGGAAGAAATCAAAAAAACTTTCGGTGATTGGAAAAAGGGAAGTGTTGAAGAAACAAAATTTGACACGCCGCCTGTTCGCACGGTTGTAACTCAAACCATCGTTGACCGTCCCGGCTCGGCGCAGTCAAACATCGTGCTTTCAAATTTGGCAATTAAGCGCGGTCATCCAGACTTTTTTCCGGTTCTGGTGATGAATCAAATTCTGGGTTCGGGCGGCTCGTCGCGGCTTTTTATGAATCTGCGCGAAGAAAAAGGTTACACTTACGGCGCGTATTCGAGCTTTGACACGCGCCGCCAAGCCGGAACATTTGAAGCTACCGCCGAAGTCCGCACGGCTGTAACGGGCGACTCGCTCAAAGAATTTTTCTATGAATTAAACAAAATCCGCGATGAAAATGTTTCCGAAACGGAATTAAAAGACGCGAAAAACTTTTTAACCGGAGTTTTTCCGATTCGCGCAGAAACGCAGGAAGGTTTGACAAATTTGATTGTTTCGCAAAAACTTTACGATTTGCCCGCCGATTACCTGCAAACTTACCGCGAGAAAATCAGCGAAATTACAATTGAAGATGTTGACCGCGCGGCGAAAAAATACATCACGCCCGACAAAATCGCGATTGTCATCGTTGGCGATGCCGAAGAAGTTTTGCCGCAAGTTCAACCGTTTTCTGCGAATATCGAAATTTTCGATACCGAAGGAAATCCGCGAGACATTTTAAATTACGGCAAGCAAGAAAATGGCGAGACTTCCGATGTGAGCGGAGTTTGGAATTTAACAGTTGATTTTCAAGGTCAAAGTCTTCCCGTTACATTGAAACTTCAACAAACTGAAAATCAAATTACAGGTTCGCTCGATTCAATGCTGGGCAAAGGCAAAATAAGCGGCGGTAAAGTCAAGGGTAAAAAATTTTCCGCAACGGCTAAAACTCAAATTCAAGGTCAGGATGTCGAGATAGCTATTAACGGGGAACTGGAAAACGATACGGATTCAAATCAAACAACGGCATCGGATAAAATGAAAGGCACGATTTCGATACCAATGGGCGGCATTCCAGATTTGCCATTTTTAGGAATAAAAGAAGATTGAGATATGTTGAAAAATAAATTATGTGCAAAATTACGAATCGAATCTTTATAATTTTTATCTGTCTTTGCCTGCTTTATTCAGTAGAAATTTCTGCTCAGCAACCGCAGTCGACTCCGGTTTTGTATTCGGAAAAAACGCTCGCTCAGTTAAAACAAATCCAGCAAGCCGCGCTGCAAAGCGATTATGCCTACAAACAAACGGCGTATCTTTCATACAATATCGGCGCGCGTCTGACCGGTTCGCCGCAAGCGCAACGGGCGGTCGAATATGTCGCCGCGGAAATGAAAAAGCTCGGTCTCGACGCGCGTCTGCAAAAATTAACCGTTCCGCATTGGATTCGCGGTGAAGAAAAAGGCGAACTCGTCGAATATGAAGGAATGGCGCGAGGCACAACGCAGAAAGTCGTGCTGACCGCGCTCGGCGGAAGCATCGCAACCGCGCCGGGCGGTTTGGTTGCCGGGATTGTCGTCGTCAACAATTTTGACGAACTCGAAAAGCTAGGGCGAAAAAATGTCGCAGGGAAAATCATTCTTTTCAACAATAAATTTGACCGCGAAATGGCGGCGGTCGGTTTTGGCGATTCGGCTTACAGGCAAGCGGGGATTTATCGTCGGCAAGGCGCGATTGATGCCGCTAAACTCGGTGCGCTTGCCGTTTTAGTGCGCTCGGTTGGCGGTTCGCAAAATCGTCTGGCGCATACAGGCGGAATGCGTTATGACGATAAGGTGACGAAAATTCCGGCGGCGGCAGTTTCGTTTGAAGATGCGGAAATGATTGCGTATTTAGCGAAAATGGGAACGGTCAAAATAAAACTTCTTCTCACGCCGCAGACTTTGCCCGACACGACAAGTTATAACGTGATTGCCGATTTGAAGGGAAGCGAAAAGCCAGATGAAGTCGTGATTGTTTCAGGTCATCTCGATTCCTGGGATTTGGCGCAGGGCGCGATTGACGACGCGGCTGGCGTGGCGGTTTCGATGCAAGTTCCGTATCTTTTGAAACAATTAAAAATCAGACCAAAACGGACGATTCGCGTCATCGCCTATATGAACGAAGAAAACGGTCTGGTCGGCGGCAGAACTTACGCCCGGGAAGAAGACGCGAATATCGGAAAGCATTTTGCCGCGATTGAAAGCGATTTGGGCGCATCGCATCCGCTCGGATTTTACTTCGCGGGAAAACGTGAAGCAATGCCGTATTTCGCGCCGATTTCAAAGATTTTAACCGAACAAGGCGCGGGACTCGCCGAATGGCGCGAAGGCGGTGTCGCCGCCGACATCGGACCTCTAACGCAAAAAGGCGTTCCGTCATTCGCGCCGTGGTTCGACACGAGAACTTATTTTAATTATCATCACACCGCCGCCGACACATTCGACAAAATCGTGCCGCGCGAGCTAGCCGAAAACGGTTCGGTGATGGCGGTGTTAGCTTACGGACTCGCAAATCTCGAACAGTCTTTACCGAGATAATTCATTTAACATTTAACATTTAACGCTTATCACCTGTTGCTTTGATAAATGATAAATGTTAAATGTTAAAGCTATGGACAGACCGCCACCGTATTTTCCGCAAAGTCAGCTTTCGCCCGCCAGCGATAAGCGTTACAAAAAATTTAAACTTCTTGTTGCTTTGGCAATTCTCGGATTAATTTTACTTTTAGTCGGCGCGGGATTCGGAATTTATTATTTGGTTATTTGGGCTATTTCATAGAATAATTTAATAAATTTACGGATTTAATTAACATGCTAGAAAACCAAAAACACGCTGGCTGAAATTTCAAGGATGATTTTTTGAAGAATAAGTGTTTCGCCGCGTCCGATAACTTTTCTGCCTTGCTTTTCATTACACCGCGAACTCACCTTACGCTTTTTACCTTTTAGGATTAACTGAAAGATAATCGCTGACGAACTCTCCAATCTTTTCTTTTAGCGGTTCGTTGATGACATCCATTCGATTTGGAGTAGTAAGTCCCAATGCTCGCTTGCCGTAAGTTTCAGCAGGAAAAATACCTTTTCCCGGCAGACGCGAAATCTGCATTTCTTGAACTACCGACACACTGACTGTAAAAAGATAAATACCTTGCGGGTGCTTGATTGTGTCGATGACAATTACAAGTTTGGCGTATTCTCCGCCAGACTTGGCTTCGATTAAAATCGGCACTCCGGCTTTTCTAAGTTCCGATTCGACAATCTTTTGTAATTGATTGGCGGAAAGACCATTAGTTTCCGCATCTTTTGCAATCGGAAGCACACTGACGAAAACGCCACGCAAGCCGCGCAACGATTCTTTAGCCGCAGATGTTTGAGCAAACGACAAAACTGGCATAACAAGCAGCAGGAACACAAAAGTAATAATGGATTTCTTCATAAATAGTCCACAAAAAAATCAACGATTGACTTCTGTCTTTTCCTTTTTGGCATTAGCCTTTGCGCCTTCAGTAGCGAGTTGTTTGGCTTCGGGAAGAAGCTCGATGGCTTTTTTTAGTTGATTGTCGTAATCGTTAAAAACTTGCAGCGAAGTTGTCGAACCGTATGCCGCCATTACTAATTCGGTGCGAAGTGCGCGCTGAATAAATTCGCGCTCGCGGTCAATTTGCGTCGGCGTGAACTTATATTTGGTAACAGCAAAGGTTTTGAAGGATTGGAAAAGATTTTCGGTAACGGGAAAATCCGTCGCTTTGATGTCGTATTCAAACGAAATCGGGCGGTCGATTTTGTAACTGTCAAAGCCGGTCATTTTTCCGTATGCCAAATCAAGCGCGAAGGCAAAAATCGGGTCGTTTAATTTTTGCTGGAAACGCGCTTTCACAATCGGTATGGTTTGCGGTTTGACGACGACATCGGGATTGATTCCGCCGCCACTGTAGACGGTTCTGCCGGAATCGGTTTTACTCGCCGCGCCTTTCGGTCTTTGGTCGTCTGCTTCATCGCCCAAACTTCCGCCTTTATACAGATAGTTATAAAGGTTTCCGTCAGAATAATCGCGCTGAATAAGGCGTCCCGAAGGTGTTTTATATTTGGCAATCGTCAGGAGCAGCATCGAACCGTAATCCAGCATAAACGGATTTTGAACCAAGCCTTTGCCGTAAGAACTTTCACCGACGACCAGTGCGCGGTCGTGGTCTTGGAGCGCGCCGGCGAGAATTTCCGAAGCTGAAGCCGAATAACTATTGACCAGCAAAACTATCGGTGTATCGTCCGGCGCGGGATTGATTGCTTTCGTATCGCTCGAAATTCCGTCGACTCTTCCTTTCTGGGAAAAAATACGTTGACCCTGCGCGAGAAAAGTATTGGCGACTTTGGTGGCTTGATTGACCAGCCCACCGGGATTGCCGCGCAAATCGAGAACAAGCTGTTTCATTCCCTGCGACTTTAGTAGTCTCATCGCCGCCTCGAATTCCCTGTGAGTCGTGTGATTGAATCCGCCGGTCATCGCAATATAGCCGACTCCTGGACGAATCAAATAATACTCGGAAATCGAAGGCAGTGAAACGGCATCGCGGGTAATCTCCACGGTTTCGCGCTTTCCGGTGCCGAATCTTTCGACCGTAATTTTCGCGGGTGTTCCGCGCGGTCCGCGCAGAAAATTTCGCACTTCGATATTGGGCTTGCCGAGCATCGAAGCGCCGTTGACATCTATTATTTTGTCGCCATAGCGTAGTCCGGCACGATTGGCGGGCGCGCCTTCAAAGGTTGATTTGATGTATGTGGCAATAACTTTGTCGCTCGCATCGCTCAAATCGCCGATAGTCGCGCCGATTCCGAAATATTGCGAATTTTGGCTGGTGCGAAATTCTTCGGTCTCTTTCGCATCATAATAATTTGAATGCGGGTCGAGCGTGTGCAGCATCGTGTCAATCGAGCTTTTGAATAAACCGTTATAGTCGAGATTTTTTCCGTTGACGTGCTTGTCTTCAATAAAGGTTAAAGCCTCAGCCACGTCTTGTTCGATGTCTTCCGCCGTTACCGTTTTTGACGTTTTAGCTGAAGTTTTAGAGTCGGACGACGGCGGTTTAAGTTTTGAAACCGAATTGGTTTGCGCAAAGGCGTTTGAAAAAAGGAAAACGATTAGAACGAAGTTGCCGAAAAAAGTTGAATGTTTTTTCACTACAAAAATCTCCTGAAGATATGACTGTCGGAATACAAATTATGGCAAAAAATGATAACATTCGTTTGAAGAAAAAGCGACGAAATTAGTTGCACGACAACATCTGATAAAACAATATTTACCTTAAAACTTCGGATTTGATTTCTCGTATAAATGACACATCTGCTTGAAGTAAAAAATCTGCAAACACATTTTCCAACCCGCGCCGGACTTGTCAAAGCCGTCAACGATGTTAGTTTTTATATCAACGAAGGCGAACTCGTCGGACTAGTCGGCGAATCCGGCTGCGGAAAATCTATTACGGCTTTGTCCGTGATGCGTCTGATTGCGTCGCCGGGAAAAATTGTCGGCGGGGAAATTTTGTTCAAAGGCGAAAATCTTTTGCAATTTTCAGATGATAAAATGCGCGAGCTGCGCGGCAATGACATTGCGATGATTTTCCAAGACCCGATGACATCTCTGAATCCGGTTTATACGGTCGGTGAGCAGATTGCCGAAGCCTTGCGTCTGCATCGAAACTTAAATAAGAAGGATGCCTGGAGCGAAGCAATCGAAGCGATGAAGGAAGTTTCGATTCCAGACCCTTCACGCCGCGTGAATGATTATCCGCATCAGCTTTCCGGCGGAATGCGCCAGCGCGTGATGATTGCGATGGCACTTGCCTGCAATCCTGAATTATTAATTGCCGACGAGCCGACAACCGCTCTGGACGTAACGATTCAAGCGCAAATTCTCGAACTTCTTGACAATTTAAGACAAACCCGCAAACTCGCCGTTCTGCTTATCACGCACGATTTGGGTGTCGTCGCCGAAGTCGCCAACCGTGTTTGCGTGATGTATACGGGAAGAATCGTCGAAGAATCCGGTGTTGAAGAAATTTTCCGAAAACCGAAACATCCATACACCGAAGGTTTATTAAAATCCGTGCCGAAACTGCGCGAATTCGGCAACGAAAAACAAACGCGGCTTTCGACGATTCAAGGAACTGTGCCGAGTCCAACCAATCTGCCGACGGGTTGTCATTTCGCGCCGCGCTGTCCGTATCGTTTCGAGCGATGCGCACACGACCCGATGCCGCTTTTTGAATTGGAAAATAACGTCAAAGCGCGTTGTGTATTGTATGAAGGAAAAGATTTTGAAAGGGAAAAGAGTTTTTCTGCGGTATCCGAAAGCTGAAGACTGTGCGGAATATACGGCGATGAGCAAAGCCAGCGAAAAATTTCATCGCGGCTTGATAAAAATGGCGAAAGACCGCAAAAGTTTTGCCGAGTTTTTAGAAAGAAGCGAAAAAGAAGAAAATGAGTGTTTTTTGATTTGCCGCAGCGAAGACGGTGCGATTGTCGGAATGATAAATCTTTCGCAGATTTTTCACGGTGTTTTTCAAAATGCTTATCTCGGTTACGGCTTAGGCGAAAAATTTACGCGGCGAGGTTTTATGACCGAAGCTGTCGAACTTATCTTAAAATATGCCTTCAAAACATTGAAACTTCACCGCATCGAAGCCAATGCGCAGCCTGAAAACGCCGCTTCAATCGCGGTTTTGCAAAGAGCGAATTTTACGAAAGAAGGCTTTTCGCGCAAATACTTAAAAATCGGCGGACGCTGGCGCGACCACGAGCGTTGGGCAATAATAGTTGAAGATTGGAGAAGAAATATATGATTCAAGCAATTGCCGAAAGTTTAATGTCGGAAGCCGAATATCTTGCTTTTGAAGCAAAATCGAAAATCAAGCACGAATTTATGGACGGCGAGATTTATGCAATGGCTGGCGCATCGCGTGGGCATAATCTCGCAACAACAAATATCTCCCGTATTTTAGGAAATGCGCTTATAGAAACCGATTGCGAAGTCTACGCCAGCGATTTCCGTATCAAAATTCGTGACGGACACAACGTTTATCCCGATGTCGCCGTTGCGTGCGATGAAATTGAAACCGAGGGAAACGAGACGACGCTGCTTAATCCAATAGTCGTGTTTGAGGTATTGTCAAAATCAACCGAAAAACGCGACCGGGGCGATAAAGCGGAAGATTATTTAAAGTTAAATTCTTTACAGGATTATGTTTTGGTTTCACAATACCGCGTGCGTGTCGAACATTTTGCGAGACAGAAAAACAATGTATGGACGCTGAAAATTTACGAAGATTTAAACGACGTTGTGGAATTGGATTCGATAAAATGTGAAGTCTCATTGAAATTGATATATTTGAAACTCAAAATTTCGCCGCTGAAATTAGTTGATAAGAAAAAGAAGAATGGAAAACAGCGCGGTTAAATTAAAAACTGAAGCCGCGGAACTTGTCCGTGTCAAAAATCTGGTCAAACATTTTGCCGTTGACAACAGCGTAGATGTCGTGCGGGCGGTTGACGATGTTTCGTTTGATATTTTTGCGGGTGAAACGCTCGGTCTGGTCGGCGAATCGGGCTGCGGAAAATCAACCGTCGGGCGCACGATTTTGCGTCTGATTGAACCGACGAGCGGAGAAATTTGGTTTGAAGGCAGAGACATTACAAACATCGGAAAAAACGATTTGCGGGCGGTCAGGCGTGAGATGCAGATTATTTTCCAGGATCCTTACGCCAGCTTGAATCCGCGTCTGAACATTCTTTCGATTGTTGCCGAGCCTTTAAAAATTCACGGCATCGGAAATAAAACCGAACAAAAGGAGCGTGTTGGCGAGCTTCTCGGAAAAGTCGGACTCGACCCGGATTATATGTATCGCTACCCGCACGAATTTTCCGGCGGTCAGCGGCAGCGATTGGGAATCGCGCGCGCGCTCGCGCTGAATCCGAAACTTATTATCGCCGACGAGCCGGTTTCCGCTCTGGACGTTTCCGTGCAGGCGCAAGTCGTCAATCTGCTGCAAGATTTGCAAGCCGAATTCGGTTTGACATATCTTTTTATCTCGCACGGTTTGGCGGTTGTCGAGCATATTTCCCAACGAGTCGCAGTGATGTATCTGGGGAAAATTGTCGAGATTACCGATTCAAAAGAGCTTTACGAAAATCCGCTTCATCCTTATACGAAAGCATTATTGTCGGCGATTCCCATTCCCGACCCGCGACGAAAACGGACGCGAATTGTTTTGCAGGGCGACGTGCCGACACCGATAAATCCGCCTTCGGGCTGCCGTTTCAGAACGCGCTGTCCATTTGCCATTGAAGAATGTGCGCGAATTGTGCCTGAACTCCGTGAAATCGAACCGAATCATTTTGCCGCCTGCATTCGCGTCAAAGGTTACGATTACGACCCGAAAATTGAAACTATAAATTAAGCACCCGCGTAAATTTAAATTAAAAATCGTCAGATTTTTTTATAAGTTTCGTATTAGCAAAGAACAACTCCAAAAGTTTGTGGTGTTTTAGACTTTACCGGAAAACGCAAATTTTAATCCAACCCGAAAAATAGGAAAATTCTATGAATGAAGAAAATGCAAATTTAAACGCAGAAAACGCAGCCGAATGGCAAGCACCGCCGTCGCCGATTGATACGGCAATACCGGAAGAGCCGCCGCGAATGTCCGAAGCCGCCACGCTCGGGAACATTTTCGTTTCTCCAGGCGAAACTTTTGAAGATTTGCGAAGGAAGCCGAGATTCGTTCTGGCTATTTTGTTGATGGTGATTTTGACGGCGGCTTTTTCGTTTCTTTTCGTGCAAAAGATGGGTGAAGACAGAATGAAGAGTTTTGCGCTAGAGCAGATGGAAAAAAATCCTCAGATGGCGACATTAACTCCCGAACAAAAGGAACGCGCAGTCGAAACGAATCAGACAATTGCAGGCTTTGCCAGATATTTAATTCCCGTCTTCCTTCTGATTGGTTTTGCCGTCGGCGGGCTTCTCTATTGGCTGGCGGGAAAGGCGATGGGCGGTTCGGGAAATTATTGGCACGGACTTTCGACCTGGGTTTATTCGAGTATGCCGCTGTTAGTGGTTGGCATGCTCGCCAACTTCCTGATTTTGTTTCTTAAATCAGCCGATGAAATTGATATTACAACCAGCCAAACCGGTCTGGTTCACGCGAATCCGAGTTTTTTTATTGACGGAAAATCATCTCCCGTGTTGGCGACGCTTTTGGGAACGATTGATTTTTTCCAAATTTGGGGCTGGATTCTAGCAGCAATCGGCTTGCAAAAAGTGATGAAGCTGTCGCAAACCTCAGCCTGGGCAATTGTGCTTATTTTAGCTTTGGTAAGTTTGGCATTCAGAATTGTTATGGCATTATTTTCCGGCAACTCGATGTAGTAAATGAGAAGTGAGAAATGAGAAATAAGAAGAAAGGCAAATGAGTAATTAAAAACCTTGAACTTTACGAACATTAAATCTCATTTCTCACTTCTCATTTCTTAAATTACTACTCGTATCTTAAAGATTCAATCGGGTCGAGCCGCGCCGCTTTCCACGCCGGAAAGAGTCCGAAGATTATCCCGATTCCGACGCTGGCGACGAATCCGACAATCGGCGCCCAGAGCGGAACATTGGAAGGGAAGACGAGTTTGATGAGAAACGTCAAAGCCCAGCCGATAAGCAGTCCGACCAGTCCGCCGAGTCCGGTCAAAGTTGCCGCTTCAATTAAAAACTGCAATAAAATATCGCTCTGACGCGCACCGATGGCTTTGCGAATGCCGATTTCGCGCGTTCGCTCGGTGACCGAAACAAGCATTATATTCATCACGCCGATGCCGCCAATCATCAAACCGATTGAAGAAATAACCACCATAGCGATTGCCACGCCCGATGTTATTGAACGAAAGGTAGAGATTATACTTTCAGCCGTTTCCATTCCGAAATTATTCGGTTTGCCGAACGGAACTTGACGGCGCACGCGCAGCAAATCCTGCACCTGGTCTTTTGCCTCGTCGAGCATTCCTATTTTGGCAATAACCAGAATAAATAAATCGTCGGCGTAAGGTTTGAGGCGCAAAGCCGCGCCGATTGGCATATAAATGGCGTTGCTCTGGTCGTTATTGCCGCCGCCGCCGCCGAAAAGCTGCTCGCGTTTTTGCAATACGCCGATAACGCGAAATTCACGACCGCCGATTTCCAGAGTTTTTCCGACGGGCGATTCGTAAGGAAAATACGATTCGACAACCGTCGAGCCGATTAAGCAGACATCGGCTTTGCTGTCGCTTTCGTTTTGCGTGAACCAGCGACCGTCAACCAAAATTTCGTTTCCGGCTTTTTCTACATCCGGCAAAGTGCCTTGCAGGATAACCGATGAAGATGTCTTGCCGTTTTTGCCCGTAACGAGAATTTTTTGTCCGAAAAAATTGCTGGTAATGTTCAGAAACGGAACGGCGGTTTCGATGGTTGAAAGATTTTTTAAAACTTCCGCATCTTCCATCGTCAGCGGTTTGCGCATTCTTTCTTCCTGAGTGCGATTGTGCGGACCTACTGAAATATCGTATTTGCGAAGAAAAATCGAATGCGTTCCGAAGGATTCGACTTGTTTTTTAACCGCTGAATCAATCCCGCTGATGATTGAAGAAATCAGCATTACGGTGATGACACCGATAATGACACCGAAAATCGTCAAAAACGAACGCAGCTTATTATTTCGCAAAGTTGCGAGTGCCATTTTCAGATTTTCGTAAAAGCTGGTGCGAAGGTAATTCATAATCATTTATCATTTATCATTTATCATTTAACCCTTTCCTATCTGGTAAGAGATAAATGTTCAATGATAAATGTTTAGTCTGCTCTTAACGCTTCAATCGGGTCGAGTCGCGCCGCTTTCCACGCCGGAAAAAGTCCGGCTAATGCGCCGACAAGTGCCGAAACTCCAATTGAGATAACCGCCGCATACCAGGGAATAACGGTTTTTATTACATAGATTGTAACAATAAAACCGAGCAGTTTTGCCAGAACTAAGCCGATGATTCCGCCTATTACCGAAAGCGTCGCCGATTCAAGCAGAAATTGTTTCAAAATGTCGGATTGTCGTGCGCCGAGGCTTTTTCTGATGCCGATTTCTTTGGTTCGTTCGGTTACGGCAACCAGCATAATGTTCATAATAACAATCGCGCCGACTAATAACGCAATGGCGGGAACGGCTAAAATAACGACAAATATCGGACCTAAAATACTGTCGCGTAATTTGGAAATCGCGTCGGGCGTTAAAATTCCGAAGTTGTCTTTTTCACCAAATGCGAGCTTGCGTTTTATTCGCAACAGCGTCCGAACTTCTTCGACGGCATCGTTAATATCTACATTTGGTTTTGCCGTCGCTTCAAAATACAAACCGCGACTTCTGGTTAAACCGCCGAAATTTCCGCCGTAGGTTTTTATGGGAAGCTGCACGAAAATGTCTTGCGGCTGACCGAAAATCGAACCCTTTTCAGTTTGCACACCAATCACGCGATAAGGAATTCCCTGCATAGTAAATTCCTCACCGACTGCCGAGCCGAAGGGGAAAAGTTTTTTCGCAACCTCTGAACCGATAAAAGCCACGCGCATCGAATTGTTGTTTTCCGCTTCGCTGAAATAGCGTCCTTCGGCAATATCTTTATTTTCTATCTCGCCGATTACCGGCTCGGCTCCGTCCACCTTTACGTCCTGCAAACTCTCGCCGTCGCGCTGTAATTCGCGCGTGTTCGAATTTGCTAATGCGCCGATTTTATCAATCAATTGCGCATGGTCACGAATGAAATCTCTTTCATCAAACGTCAAATCCTTGTTACGTCGTTGAGCGGCATTAATCGTGTCAGTATCCTTAAAGTCTTCAAAGCCGAATCTGCGAACGGTAAATGAATTTGAGCCGATCCCGGCGATTTTTTCGTCAACATAAGCATTAAAGCCTTGCAACAACGAAAGCACGACCATAAACGCAGTAACTCCGATAATCAATCCCAAAAGAGTTAGAAACGACCGGAGCTTATGCGTCGTAATTGCCGCAAGTGCTAGTTTTAATGTTTCGGTTAGATTCATAACACAGAAGTCAGTAGTCAGAAATCAGAAATCAGCAAAAGAAACTCAGTGAACGATATTTTTCAAATTATTGAACAGTTCTCAGTTATCATTTCTCATTTAATTTTTTCATCTTTCTCAATCTCGCCGTCTCGAATCGTAATGATGCGATGAGCGCGGGCAGCAATGTCGTGTTCGTGCGTAACTAAAATAATCGTGTTGCCGTCAGTGTGGAGTTTTTCAAAAAGAGCCATAATTTCAAAACTCGTTTTTGAGTCGAGCGCGCCGGTCGGTTCGTCCGCCAGCAGAATCGAAGGATTATTGACCAGCGCGCGCGCAATCGCCACGCGCTGACGCTGACCGCCGGAAAGCTCGTTCGGACGATGCAAAACGCGGTCGCCTAATTCGACAGAAGCGAGCGTCGCTTGAGCGCGTTCCTGTCTTTCTGTGGTTTTCATTCCCGCATAAATCAAAGGCAGTTCGACGTTGTGGAGCGCGGTTGCGCGAGCCAGCAAATTGAAGGTTTGAAATACGAAACCGATTTCCTGATTGCGAATACGGGCGAGTTCGTCGTCGGTCATTGCCGAAACGAGATTGCCGTTTATCCAGTATTGTCCGGTCGTGGGCGAATCGAGACAGCCGATTAAGTTCATCAAAGTAGATTTTCCTGAACCCGACGGTCCGATGATGGCGAGATATTCGCCTTTCTGAACTTCAAAGCTGACGCCCTGCAAAGCGTGAAGCTGTTCCGTTCCCATTTGATAAGTTTTCCAAATGTTGCGCATTGAAATAAGCGCACCTGGAGCGTCATTTGTAATGCTTCCGTTATTCGGAAAATTTGCTGAACCTTGAGGCATATAATTTGTGAATCGTGAATCTTAAATCGTGAATAGAAAAATTCTTATGATTTACTATTTACGATTTGACGGCATCGCCTTCCTTTTTGACTTGTCTTTTGACTATTGCTCCTTCTTTCAAAGTATTTAAGACGCGACTCGGACCAGTAATTACTTCCTGACCTTCCGAAAGTCCGGCGGTAATTTGAATTTCGGATTCACCCGTGATGCCTGTTTGAACCTCGACGAATTTAACTTTATTTCCGTCCAGAACATAAACACCTTTGATGTTTTTCGGTTTTTCAGCAGACGCATCTGTTTGTGCGGTTGCTGATGGCGCAGCGTCCGGTTTTTTTTCGATAACGGCTTGAAGCGGCACGGCAATTACGTTTTCAGCTGTTTTGGTCGTAATAACGGCGGTCGCGCTCATACCGGGACGCAGGCTGTTGCGAAATTCATCGGTTAAATCTTTTATTTGAATAACCACGCGAAATTCTTTGGCTTCCTGCACATTGATATTTACGGAAAGTCCGCCGGAAGTTTGCGATTTGCCGACGGCGAGCGGAGTTTTTTGCGTAACTTCGCCGTCTAATTCTTTATCGCCCAAAGCATCGACCCTTATTTTTACCGGCTGTCCGACAGCGACTTTATCAATTTCGGTTTCGTCAACTTTAACTTCAACATTGACCGCCGACATATCAGCAATCGTCAAAAGCGGCGTGGTTGAATTTCCTGCCAAAGCAAACACGCCTACTTTGTTCGGAATTTCAGCAATTACGCCGTTAATCGGCGCAACCTGCAAAGTTTTATCGCGCTGGTTTTGTTGACCGCTTAAAACGGCGGCGGATTGTTGCGAGCGATTGGCACTTGCGTTAGCACTGAAATTTGCCGTATCGACACCGCGCCGAGCATCTTTGACGGCGACTTCCTGTTGTTTGGCTCTTGCGCGGGCTTCGTTGACGCGGGCTAATGCTTCATTGACTTGGCTTTGCGCTGTCTTAACCGCAATTTCCTGCGATTGCAGGCGCGATTTGGCATTTCGCAAAGCAACTTGCGCATTTGCAACGCGGTCTTTCGCCTGGTCATATTCGAGCCGCGAAACCACACCGCTTTCGACCAATTCCGCCGTTCTTTTCGCTTCACGATTTGCCGCGTTCAATTCAACTTGAGCGCGGTCAATGTCGGTTTGCGCGGCGACTACTTCTTGTCTGGCGCGATTCACGCTTTCCCGCGCAGATGCGACCGATTGCTGCGCGGTAGCGATTGCCGCATCCGAGGCGTTTAAGCCTTGCTGCGCCTGCGAAAGCTGATTTTGCGCCGCCGTTACTTGCGAGCGCGTTACTTGGGCTTCGTTTTGCGAGGCTTGAAAAGCGGCAAGCTGGGCATCAGTGTTCGACTGCAATTGATTCGGGTCGAGTTTAACGAGCAGTTGTCCTGCCGTTACCTGGTCGCCCTCTTTCACATAAATATCCTGGATGCGTCCCTGAACTTCGCTGGTCAGATTGATAAACTGAATCGGACGAACTTCGCCGGAAGCCGTAACATTCGAGCGCAATTCGCGTTTCGTTTCGACTTTGACGACGGTTACCTCAGGTGTATCCTTACGGGTGGCGAAAATGCTGGCGATGATAATTCCGATTAACAAAACGGCGGCGGTCGCGCCGATGATAATTTTACCTTTACGGCTGATAGCCATTTTTAACTATTCCTCTTTCGCGGTATATTTTGATTCGGGTTATAAACGCAAATTGTTTATTGATGTGCGTTAAATTTTACTACGATTAAGAATTCCCGAGAGTTTCAAAAAAAGTTGAAGATTGCCGCAAGTTTTCGGCTGACTTTTTAGACAATCTTCGTTAATGATTGTATTGACGCAGATTGACTTCTCATTTAGGATTTACGAACAAACAATTACAGAGTAAAATAATAAAACCATTTTTGTGGTTATATCAAAAATCGTAAAAGACAACGAAAATGATAAAATGCCGGACTTGCGGAACGGAAAATCAGGACAATTCACAATACTGTGACGAATGCGGCTCGCGTTTGGAAAATAACTCGATGAAAAGTATCAAGCAAATCGACGCGCCGAAATTTCAAAAGCTGATTTCCGAATCTCAGATTTTTCAATCGGCAAATGTTACTTCAATCGGAATTCCGCCGATTGCGGGAAATTCGCCGCAGTCAGGAAACTCATTTGAAAAGGATTTGAACTCGCCTACAAAAGACATTCACGCAAAAATCGTCATCGAGCGCGGAAACGCCGCCGGCACGGAATTTTTGCTGACGGCGGATGAATCTTACATCGGACGTTGGGATGCCGACAACGGAATTTTCCCAGACGTTGACCTGGACAAGCACGATTCGGATGCCAAGGTTTCGAGGCGGCACGCGCGGATAATTTATGCGGGCGGAAAATTTTCGATTGAGGATTTGGGTTCGACCAACGGAACATTCGTCAATCGCGGGCGGCGTTTAATTCCCGGAGACGCGCAAGCCCTCAACAGCGGCGACGAGATTATCGTCGGCAAAACTTTTTTGCGGTTTTACATTGAGGATTGAAAGGATAAATTAATAAGAAAATGACTTATTGTCACAAATGCGGCTTGGAAGTCGTGGAAAATGTTGTGTTTTGTCCGTATTGCGGAATAAATTCGCAGCAAAACGCATCTGCCGAAAGCGGCAGCGATGATTATTCGCGTGGAAATATCACAGACGTTTCGTATCCTGAAAATGAACTCGCCGAAAATAAAAACGGTGAAGCAGTTCCTTTTGAGAATTCGGCAATCACTGAAAGTAACGAAGCCGAGCATCAAACAGAATCCGTAAATATAAAGTCAAACGACATTTACGCAAATAAAAATGCTTTCGCCGCTCAAATTGCCAAAGAAAACGATGCGGAAATTTCCGTTCCAGAAAATGTCGAAATTCTAAACCCGATTGTCGACGAATCTGCTTTAATTCAAGAAAGGCAAGTCGACACGGGCGAAGATATTGAAAAAGCAAAATACGAAAATTTTGTTATTGAAAGAGAATCTATCAGAAATGAATCCGACATTACCACGACCGAAGAATTCGTTTTTGTTCCAAGCGCGGACGAAAATGCTCGTCCGTCATACGCTCAAACTGAGTCGGAACTGATGTCTTACGAAGAGTCAGAGGTAAAGGACAGTCCATTTATTGAAGAATCGGTTGAAAATCCAGTCGAAGAATTAAGCGAAGAAACAAACAACGTATCGGTTAAAAATTCTTCCGGGTTTCAAGAAACTGATTTATCCCAATCAACAAAAAACAAATCATCCGACTTTTCAAGCGATGAAGTTTCCGATTCTGAAAATACAGAGGCGAGCGGAGAAAAACCTGCAATAGAAAATCAGTCATCGCAAAACGCGCAGCCATCCGAAGATTATATCGAAAAACCTATTTCAAAACCTGAAACGGAACTCGAACCTGCCGAAAGTTATTGTCCGCCTCCGATGTTTGATTCGGTGCGGATAATGGAAAAACCGTCTTTAAAGGATAAAGAAAAACCTGTCGGTGAAAACGCCGGAAATCCGCAATCTGTCCCATTAACACAGGATAATTCAATGCTTGTCGTGCAAAATTCTCATTCGACAAAGGTAGAGCAGGCAAATGCCGGTCGCTCATTTACCGCGCAGAACGTTGCTGTTACCGATACGGACGGAAAAAAATCCGCGAAATTAAAACCTCTGGACGAAGGAACGGTTTTGAATAATCGTTATGAAATCGTGCGGAAAATCGGCGGCGGCGGAATGGGCGCGGTTTATCTGGCTTCGGATAAAAATCTCGGCGGCGTTTTGCGAGCCGTCAAAGAAATGGTGCAGTCGTATATCGAAGACGCGCAACAGGAAAAAGCCGTCAATGATTTTAAGCGCGAATCCTTGCTTTTGACATCTTTGGAACATCAATCGATTCCGACGATTTACGATTATTTTTTTGACGAAAAGGAAGCCAGATTTTATCTGGTGATGAAATATATTTCCGGCGGCGATTTGGCTTCTCGCCTGCGTTCCGCGCCTGAGGGAAGAATCGAAGAGAAAATTGTAACCGAATGGGCGATTCAGATTGCCGACGTGCTGGATTATCTGCACAATCGCCAGCCCGCGATTATTTACCGTGATTTGAAACCCGCCAATATTATGGTTGACGGAAATACGAGCCGCGTGATGCTGATTGATTTCGGCATTGCGCGTTGGGTAAATAAGGAAGAAAAAGGTGTTACGGCAGTCGGCACAATGGGTTACGCGCCGCCGGAACTTTTTTCGGGAAATGTCGAGCCGCGCTCGGATATTTACAGTCTCGGCTCGACTTTGTTTCATCTTCTTACAGGCGCAGACCCGCAAAATAATCCGCTTTTAATCTTTGATTTCCAAAAACATCCGCGCCCGCGCCAGATAAATCCGCAGATTTCCGACCAGATGGAAAAAATCTTAATGCGGGCGGTTGAATACAGCGCGGACAAGCGTTTTGCGTCAGCCGCCGAATTGCGCGAAGCACTCGCCAAACATCTGGAAAACTTAAAGGTAAATAAAGTTACTTTCGGAATAAAGGAAACGCCTTCGCCCGCGGCATTTTCAGACCAGCCGGTTTTTTGCGGATTTTGCGGACAAAAAATAGTGGCAACCGATATGTTTTGCGCGTTCTGCGGCGCAAAACAGCCGCTTGCTCAAAAAGGCGTTCATTTGCCCGACCGTTCGCCGGAGCTTTTTACCGCGCAACTTTTGATTGTCAGCACAAATGAACTCGAAACACCCGCATTTCTCCTTGAAAAGGATGAAAATTTGGTTGGCAGGCGCGACCCGATGTCGAATATATTTCCCGAAATTGATTTGTCGAAATTCGACCCCCAAACAAAAATTTCCAGAAAACACGCCCGCATTTGGCGCGAAGGAACAAACTTTTTGGTGGAAGATTTAGGTTCTTCAAACGGAACGATTGTGTCGCCCGTAGTTAAGGAAACCGTCCGGCTTTTGCCGCACCAGCCGTTCACATTAAACAATGGCGATAAAATAAAACTCGGCGACACGACCCTGCATTTTGTCGTAGCCTGATAAGATAATTGCCCGAAAAGTATAAAAAGTATTTTGAATAATTATATGAGTGCGCGTGCTGAAAGAACTGTTCCGGTCAAGCGTCAAAGAGCCGAACAAATAATCGTAGATTTTGATGCGGAACGATTGAAGGCACCGTTGTTACTGCGCTGCGCTGCTATTTTAATCGATTATATTTTGCTGGTTTGCCCGCTTGTAATTAGTTTTTTACTTGGAAAAGCCTTTAATGATGCCGGCGCGAAAGATGGTGCAAGCCTGCTTAACAGCAAACTCATTAATGCCGGTTGGCTGATTATGGTTTTGTTGGCAGTAACGAATTTCGTTATTTTTCCGATGTTCACCGGAAAAAGTTTAGGAAAAATGCTGACTGGTTTGAGTATTGTCAAAGCTGATGGCAATCCGCCTTCTCTAAGTTCTTTGCTGATACGTCAGTTAGTCGGTTATCCGTTGACTGTCTTAACTTTCGGATTAGGTTTTTTGTTTGCGGTTTTCAACCAAAAAGGTCGCGCTCTACACGATTTTTTGGCGGGAACGGTCGTAGTTTACGGACGACGGAAAGTTAAGGCAATTACAAATTAAGAATTAAGAATTATGAATTGCGGAACAAATTCTTTTAATTCGTAATTTGTAATTCGCGATTCGATTTGAATTTATGCCTCAGTTGATTGTAAAAAATTCGGCGCATCCAACGGAAAATTTACCTCTTTCGCGGCTTCGCACGACAATCGGTCGTTCCGCGCGAAGCGACGTTTGTATTCCCGACGCTTTCGCCTCGCGTCTGCATGCCGAAGTCCGCAAAGAAGGCGATGCTTACTGGCTGCACGATTTAGGCTCGGCAAACGGAACGCGCTACAACGGTTCAGTGGTTTCGATGCCGATTCCGCTCGTCTCCGGCGGCGAAATTCAAATTGGCGAAACATCTATTATCTTTGAAGATGAAAGATTGCGAGAAAACAGAAACGCAACTTTAATCGCCGACAATACCCAGTCTCTCGACCCGTCGATGACGATTTCATTTACGCGGCAAGTGCCGACGGCGGAAATTCTCGAATCGCAATTTTCATCCCGCAACAGCTTGCTCGGCTTGATAAGCAAAGTCGGCGTCGCGCTGCTTTCTTCGAGCGGTTTGGACGAAACTTTGCATCAAGTTGCGTCGCTCGTTTTTGAAGCCGTTCCCGCCGAAAGATGCGTGATTATGCTGCGCGATGAAACGGCTGAGGACGGAATGAAAATTTCGGTGGCGCGAAAACGCGGCAAAGAGGAAAAAATAGAAGAAGTTCGCATCAGCCGCACCGTTTTGGACGAAGTAATGAAAAACGGCAAATCCGTTTTGACCGCCGACGCGCAGCACGACCCGCGTTTTGCCAGCCAAACAATGTCGTTGCTCGGTATTCGCTCGGTTTTGGCTGTGCCGCTGAGCATTAGTCAAACAGAAGTTTTCGGAATTATTTATGCGGATTCGCCGACGTTTGAAGCGAATTTTACCGAAGAACATCTCAATATCTTGACCACTTTAGCTTCGGTGGCTTCGATTCGCGTGGAAAACGCGCAATTGCTCGAAGAACGCTTCGAGCGCGAAAGAATGGAGCGCGAACTCGAATTGGCGACCGAAATCCAGCAGAGCTTTCAGCCTTCCGCGCCGCCGGTAATGGATGATTACGAATTTCAAGGAATTTCCTTTTCGTGTTATGAAATCGGCGGCGATTATTACGACTTTATCCCGCAGCACGACGGAAAAATGCTCGTCGCGCTCGGCGACGTTTCCGGCAAAGGCACAGCCGCCGCCCTTTTGATGTCAAGCGTTCATGCGGCGATTCACGCGCAGGTTGCCGCCAAAACTTCTCTGTATGAAATGGTCAAATCGGTCAATCAATATCTGGCTGAAAACACGCCGACCAACCGCTTTGTTACGCTTTTCGTAGCCGTGCTAGACCCTCAAACCGGAACTCTGCAATACATCAACGCCGGACACAATCCGCCGCTCGTCGGTCGTATCGGCGGACAGGTCGAACAACTTGAATCCGGTGGTTTTCCGCTCGGAATTTTGCCGATGGCTGATTTTGAAGTCGGCGAAATAAATCTCGAAGCGGGAGAATCGCTCGTCATTTATTCGGACGGCGTATCGGAGGCAAATAATTTACAAGAAGAAGAGTTTGGTATGGAAAGGCTCGTGCAGGTCGTTAACCGAAACTTAAATTCTTCCGCCGCCGGAATGCGCGACAAAATCGAGTCCGCACTTTCAGCTTTTACTAAAACTGCCGCTCCTAATGACGATATTACACTTGTTATTGTTAAGAGAAAATAAATTATACTCAACTTTCAAAGCCTTTTTGCTTGCTGTTAAAAGTTACTGACCAATACGATTAGATTGTTCTAAAGTTCAAATGGCAAAAGTCTTTGCGGTCGACACCAATACCTCAAAAATCAAAAAAAATCAGTTTAATTTAGAAACGGCACTTTTTAAGGATTCCGCGCGGCTAACTTTCCGACGTATTTAAAAAAGCTGCTTTTGTTTCGTTTCGCCTACTCGTTTATACTTTCTCTTTTGATTTTATAAACAAGTAGGTTTTTATTTTTTACAATTATGGCATTTTTTTGGCGAAGAAAAAAAGACGAAGACAAATTTTCAACTTCGATTTTAGGACTCGATAAATCAATCGAAGAACTCAAAGCGCGGGAAGCGGCGGTCGAAAGGGAAATCGGCGTTCGATTCAACAAAGCGATTGAAAAAACGCGAAACACAATCAACGACCGGCTCGACACGGTTTTTCAAAACCGCAAGCAAATTGACGAAGCGTTTTTGGATGAACTCGAAGAATTGCTTATCTCAACCGACATCGGCGTGGCGACGACATTGCAAGTTTTGGATACAATCCGGCGCGGCGTTTCAAGGCAGGAAATCAATGATTTAGCCGCGCTTAAAGCCGCGATGAAAAAAGAGCTTTTAGGAATTCTCAACGCATCAAAAAATTCGGGCGTGGCTTCGGAAACGGAAGTTTCAACAAATATCAAACCTTATGTTTTGATGGTTGTCGGCGTGAATGGTGTCGGCAAAACAACGACTATCGGCAAACTCGCGCAAAGAATTAAAAACGAAGGCAACGATATTTTGATTTGCGCGGCTGATACATTTCGCGCAGCCGCTTCCGAGCAGCTTGAAATCTGGTCGCAACGCGCAGGCGTTCCGCTGATTCAGCAAAAACAGGGAACTGACCCGGCAGCGGTTTTGTTTGATGCTCTGAAATCGGCAAAATCGCGCAACGCCGATGTTTTAATAGTTGACACCGCCGGACGCTTGCACAACAAATCAAATCTGATGGCGGAACTCGAAAAAATGAAACGCGTCGCGGGGAGAGAGGTTGAAGGCGCGCCACACGAAACTCTGCTGGTGATTGACGCGGTTACAGGTCAAAACGGACTCGAACAAGCCCGCCAATTTATGAAAACGGCGGACGTAACGGGAATTGTTTTAACCAAACTCGACGGCACGGCGAAAGGCGGAATCGCCGTAGCAATTTCCAAAGAGCTAAATCTGCCGATTCGCTACGTCGGTATCGGCGAACAGGTTGACGATTTGATGGTTTTCGACGCGGAAAATTATGTCAATGGATTGTTTAATTAATTTTTATATTGTATCTTTATTGTATATACAATTATGAAGAGTAAAATTCAAAAATGGGGCAACAGCCTAGCCGTTCGGATTCCCAAATCCTTTGCCGTGCAGACAGAAATTGAACAAGATACAATTGTCGATTTGACTTTGGTTGACGGCAAAATTGTGGTTGAGCCGGAGAAGCGAAGACCGAAATACAAGTTGGAAGAACTTCTGGAAGGAATAAACAAAGATAATATCCATTCTGAGACTGATTGGGGCAAGCGTGTCGGCAGAGAGGTTTTGTAAATTATGGAGTATATTCCGAAACGCGGCGATGCGGTCTGGCTGAATCTTGACCCACAAAGCGGACGCGAACAAGCGGGAAGACGACCTGTTTTAATCGTTTCACCTCTAGCCTATAACAAAAAAGTCGGTTTAGCTCTTGTTTGTCCAATCACGAATCAAGCTAAGGGTTATACTTTCGAGGTGGAAATACCAAGAGGCTTGAAAGTTAAAGGCGTAATTTTGTCCGACCATCTCAAAAGTGCGGATTGGAAAACACGAAATATAGAATTTATCAGCAGAATTCCTGAAAGCGTTGTCGAAGAAGTGGTCGATAAACTCGACACATTGCTTAGAGTATAAGATTGAATCAGCAAAATTCAGATATTGATTTGCAAATGACGCGGCGTGCTTTGGAACTTGCGGCTTGCGGCATCGGACAAGTTTCTCCGAGTCCGCTCGTCGGCTGCGTGATTGTCGCGGAAAACGGTGAAGTTATCGGCGAAGGTTGTTATGTTTATGAAAAAGTAACTCACGCCGAAGTTATGGCATTAAATCAAGCAGGCGAACGAGCAAAAGGTGGAACGGCTTATGTTTCGCTTGAGCCGCATAATCATCACGGAAGAACAAAACCTTGCACCGATGCGTTGCTAAATGCTGGTATAAAAAGAGTTGTCTGTCCGATTGAAGACCCGAATCCGCTTGTTTCAGGCAAAGGTTTTCAGGTATTGCGCGAAAAAGGCGTGGAAGTTGTAACCGAAATTTTGAAGGAAGAAGCGGAAAGGCAAAACGAGAAATTTATTCACTGGCACAAAACAAAAAGACCGTTTGTGCATTTGAAAACGGCGATTTCGCTCGACGGACATATTGCCACTCGAACAGGCGATTCGCGTTGGATTACAGGCGAAGAATCACGAAAAAAATCGCATGATTTACGACACCAATACGATGCGATTTTAATCGGCGCGAACACGGCGACTATTGATAATCCAAGCCTAACAGACAGAAGCGGGAAAACGCGCCGCCGAAAACTCGTGCGCGTTGTCCTTGATAATACGCTTCGTATTTCACCGAAATCCCAACTCGTCTTAACCGCAAAAGAAACATCGACGATTATTTTTACGGACAGCAGCGACAAAGAGAAAATTAAATTCTTAAAAGAGCTTGGCGTAGATGTTGTGCAAATTGCCGAAGGCGGAAGGAATTTGTTCGGCGTTTTGCGGGAGTTGGGAAAAAGAGATTTGCAAAGCGTGATAGTCGAAGGCGGCGCGGAGGTTGCGGGCGCGTTTTACGACGCAGAATTGATTGACAAAGTTTCTTTTTTTATCGCGCCCGTTATTATCGGCGGAAAAAATGCGCCAATGGCAATCGGCGGACAAGGCGCGCGGCAGATTGCCAGCGCGATGCGTCTTCGGGATGTTGAAATAAAGCATCACGGCGTTGACATTGAAATTACAGGTTATCCAAAAGCAAGAGATTAAAGATGAGGGATGAAAAAAGACCAAACCCTAAGCCCAAAGTCCGAAAGCCTGTTTTCGCCAAAAAATCATTCGGGCAAAATTTTCTCATTGACCAAAACTACATTTCGAGAATAATCGCCGCGCTCAATCCGAACGAAAACGAAACAATTATCGAAATCGGCGCGGGGCGCGGCGCACTGACGGAAATTTTAGTCGAATCGGGTGCGAACGTGATTGCGATTGAACTCGAACGCGGTATGATTGCCGTCTTGCGCGAACGATTTGCCCGTAAAGAAAATTTCAAACTCGTCGAATCTGACGCGCTCAAAATAGATTTTTCAGTACTCAGCGCTCAGCACTCAGCACTCAGCGCTAAATTAGTCGCCAACCTTCCTTATTACATTTCCACCGCCATTCTCCAAAAATTAATCGAGCAGAGAGATTGTTTTTCCGAAATGGTTTTGATGTTTCAGCGTGAAGTCGTCGAGCGCATCACGGCACGAGCGGGAAATTCGGAGCGTGGATTTCTGACTGTTTTGACCGAAACCTATTTGGAATCAGAAAAACTCTTTGACGTTCCGCCAAACGCTTTTCTGCCCGCGCCGAAAGTTTGGAGCGCGATTGTTCGATTAAAACCGAAAATCGATATTGAAATTCAAAATGAAAAATTATTTCGTCAAATCGTCAGCGCGGGTTTTCGGCAAAAGCGCAAGACAATTCTGAATAATTTAAAAAGTGAATTTGAAGATGCAGAAAAAGTTTTTGCCGATTGCGCAATTGACAAGCAACGTCGCGCCGAAACTTTGACGCTCAAAGAATGGAAATGTTTGGCAAACAATGGCGATAAAGTTTAAAAAGTTTTCAGTTGGTCGGCAATCTGTTTCGAGCAGAAATTTCTCGTATATGTTAAACTCTTCGTTTGATTTAGATTGAAAATAGTAGAGTAAAGAAGAGTGAACAAAATAGAAATAATACCGCTCGGCGGCATCGGCGAATTTGGAATGAATTGTATGGGCATCCGCTACGGCGACGAGATGATAATCGTTGACGCGGGAATGGGTTTCCCCGAAGAAACGCCTTACGGAGTTGATATTTCGATTCCGAATTTCGATTTTCTGGACGCATACGCCGACGATTTGACCGCGCTCGTTTTAACGCACGGACACGAAGACCACATCGGCGCGTTGCCGTATTTTTTGAAAAAGTTTAACTTGCCCGTTTATGCGTCGCGCTTTACGCTCGCGCTTGCGGACAAACGGCTTTCCGAACACCGAATGCTTGACGACGTTTTGCTGCATCGCGTCAAAGCAAACGATGTTTCGGAAATCGGCAGTTTCAAAATCGAATATATTCATGCTTCGCATTCCCTGGTTGATTGTTTTTCGCTGGCGATACAAACGCCAATCGGAACGATTATTCACACGGGCGATTACAAGATTGACGAAACGCCGGTTATCGGCAAGCCGTATGATTTGAAAACTTTAAAAAAATACGGCGACGAAGGCGTTTTGGCTTTGCTGGGCGATTCGACAAATGCCACCGTCGCGGGCAGAACACCTTCCGAGCGCGAAGTTATTCCCGCGTTTGAAGAGATTTTTTCGACGGCGGACGGCAGAATTATCGTTTCGACTTTTTCGTCTTCGCTGCATCGCCTTCAGGTCGTTTTCGATGTCGCGCACGCCTTTGACAGAAAAGTCTGCGTGCTTGGACGTTCGATGATGAAGAACGTCGAGATTGCGACCGATTTGGGTCTTCTGAAAATTCCGCACAATACTTTAATCGAACTCGGCGAATCGCGCTCTCTGGAAGCGGATGAAATCGTCTATCTCGTGACCGGCTCGCAGGGCGAATCACGCGCCGCGCTTTGGAATATGGCGAGCGGCAGTTATAAAGGCTTGGCGATTGAAAAGGGCGACACGGTGATTCTTTCAGCCAGAATAATTCCCGGAAACGATCGCGCGATTTCGCATCTTATCGGAGAAATTTACAAGCGCGGCGGCAATATTATCGAAGAGCAGCGTCGTCTGATTCACGTTTCCGGTCACGCTTCGCAGGAAGACATCAAAATTATGGTTGAGACGGCGCGTCCGAAGTTCGTCGTGCCGATTCACGGCGAGTATCGAATGCTTTTTCGCCACCGTGAATTTATAAAAAACCACGTCGAAGGCTACACGGATGAAAACGTGGTTTTGATTGAAAACGGCGACATTCTGGAAATTGACGGTAATTCGGCGCGAGTCGTCGAGCATAACGACATCGGCAAAGCGTTTATTGACGAAGGCACGTCGGATGAAATTAATTACGAGATAGTCCGCGAGCGCAAAAAGCTCGGCTTCGGCGGAATGATTACATTGACCGTCGCGGTTGATAAACAAACAAAACAACTCAAGTCCGAACCGCAAATCACCGTGCAGGGCGTGGCGGGAATCAATCCGCTCAACGGGATTTTGCAGGATGCCCGCCAATCAATCGGCGAACTCGTCTCCGAAACAAAACGTGAAAATTATCAAGATAAAACTTTTATGGCGGAAACCTTGCGCGTTCATTTGAAAAGGCTGGTTCAGCAGGAAACCGGAACAAAACCCGTGATTGTTTCGACGGTTGTCGAAGTTTAATAAATCAAACGGTTATGAGATTTGAAAATTTAGTCTGCGAAAATTGCGGCGGCACTGAATTTCAGAAAATTTCAGACGACGAATACTTGTGTCGTTACTGTCAAGGTTTGCTCATCAGACCGAAAGACGAAAAAACTATCAAAGTCGTTTATGACAACCAGCCGAAAACCGACGCTGCTCCAAAGATTTTTGTCAATCCTCTGTTGATTGTCGGCGGTATTTTTATCTTAGGTTTGATTTTCGCGCTGCTGTCGTTTGTCACGAAAAGCAGTTCACCGGCGATGCCAGTCATTACAAATCTGCCCCGACAAGCTGCTTTAAGAACGCCGCTGGCGATTCCCACTCAACTGAAAGGAAGTCTCAAGACGGAAATTATCGGCAGCGTCAAAGGCGGATTTAATTTTACCTATATTAAATGTCTGGTCACGAACGTCGGCGAAAGCGTTGTCGAACGCCCGTCGGTCAGTTTAACTTTGTATAAAAATGACGTAAAACTCGACACGGTTCACGGCAATTTGGATTTGGATTACCTCAAGCCCGGGCAAAGCGTGCCGGTGTGGGTTAATTTATTTAACAAGGGAAATTACACTTACGCCAAAGTCAACGAAAACTCGATGATTCGGACAGCCGATAAACCGCCGGACAAACTATTTCCACAACTGAAATACGTTGACGCGGAAATGAGACCGAAATCGGCACATCCTCTTATAACGGACAACTTGACAGGGAAAAATTCTACGATGTCGCGGGAATTGTCGTAAATGATTTTTATGAAAATTCGTCGCCTCAATTATACGTGGTTTATTTCGATGCCGATTCGCAAATTATCGGTATTTCCTCGACGTATCCGCCCCGTATGAGAAAAGGCGTAAAGGCGCGGTTCAAAGTTTCAAAAGGTGAAAAATCTTTATTCGGAGTGCAGAAAAGTTTTGAAATAATCGCCGTCGATACTCGCGCAAACTAAAAAATGGAAGAAAACGCCGCCAGCCTTTTGCTCAAAACCCGAATTGAAGTTGCGCCGGGAACATTTTTTTTAATTTCCCTCGCACACGCCGATTGGCTGAAACTGCTTGAAAGCCCCGAACTTTCTCCCAGAATGTCCGCGCCTTTTATGATTTTTCGGGACAAATGGGAAGTTACAATGCTGATTGACGAAATTGATTTCAAAACAATTCGTTACGCGATTCCTAATGCGAAAACTCAAGCGAATCTTCGACTTTTGAGTTTTGATGTCGAATTGAATTTTGAAACGGTTGGATATTTAGCCGAAATTTCAAAAATTTTAGCCGAAGCCAACATCTCAATCGTTGCTCTTTCGGCTTTTTCACGCGATCATTTACTGATAAAACAAGAAGATTTGCCGAAAGCGTTAAAGGTTTTGGGCGAATATGTCGCAGAACTTTGCTAATGAGAAACTGAAAATGCGAAATTATTATCCGTTATCCATTTTCCATTGAATTTATGTTTTGGAAAGATAAAGTCGTATTGCTGACAGGCGCGTCGAGCGGCATCGGCGAAGCGTTGAGTTTGGAAATAGCGAAACGCGGCGCGATTATTGGATTGTTGGCGCGGCGCGAAGAATTATTAAAAGAACTCGTCCAAAAGTGTCAACAAAACGGCGGCAAGGCAAGATATTTCGCGGTTGACGTAACCGACGCGAAAGCCGTTGCAAAAGCGGCTGAATCTTTGCGAAACGAGTTTGGGAAAATAGACATTTTGATTGCCAACGCTGGCATCAGCGGAAATAACTCCGAAACCAGAGACTTAAACGCCGAAGCCGTCGCAAAAGTTATCAATATTAATTTGCTCGGCGCGGTCAACGCGGTTTCCGCTGTTTTGCCGTCGATGCTTGAAAATAAAAGCGGTCAACTCGTCGCTGTTTCGAGCCTCGCGGGTTTTCGCGGACTTCCGAGATCCGCCGCGTATTCGGCGAGCAAAGCGGGAATGACCGCATTTTTTGAAAGCGTTCGACTCGACGTGCAGGACAAAGGTATCCGCGTAACAATTATTCAGCCCGGATTTATCAAAACGCCTCTGACATCGGGACGCGAGAATAAAATGCCGTTTCTGATGGAACTCGAAGATTCGATTCCGCATTTTCTCGGCGCGATTGAAAAACAGAAAAAATTTGCCGCGTTTCCTTGGCAATTGGCGACTTTTGTTCGGTCGGGCAGAATTTTTCCGGCGTGGCTTTATGATAGAATTGCCGGACGCGCACGGTTTCGGGAGTAAAATAATAAAGCAAAAAATAACGATTATTATTTTACTTGCTTTCCCAGCCGGTGAAATCGCTTTTCTTTTCAGCTGCCGCAAGCTGAACAACCGTTGGAAATTTATCTTAAGCGCGACAAGCCCGAAAAGCGGCTTTGTTCATCAATAAATCTTAGTTTTTAAAAACTTTAATCAAATCTGCCGCTTTGACGAATCCAGCCGAAAAGCGGAAAATCCTAAAAGTCTTTCAAGCATTTCCAACCGACAAATATGAATTTTTTACAAGCGATTATTCTCGGAATTGTTCAAGGCTTAACTGAATTTATTCCGATTAGCTCGACGGCGCATCTGGTTTTTGCCAGCCGTTTTACTAATCTCTACGAAGGTCAGCCCGAACAAATCACGGCGACGATTGCCGTGCTGCAACTCGGAACTTTGTTCGCCGTTTTTGTTTATTTTGCGCCGGAGATTTTGAGTATCACTGCCGCGTTTGTCCGTGACCATTGGAATTTATTGACGCGCAAACGCAATGTGAGATTTTCCGGCACGCACGGCGTTCGCCCAATTTGGCTATCGGAAGAAGCGTGGCTCGGCTGGCTGATAATTCTCGGTTCGATTCCGATTGGAGCGGTCGGTTTGATTTTCAAGGAAGAAATCGAAGGAGCATTTACAAAAAATCTGTGGATAATTGCCGTGATGATGATTGCAATTGCGATTTTACTAGCCGTTGCTGAAATGGTTGGAAGTCAGCGCAAGGAAATAAGAGATTTTGGTATAATCGATGCTTTGGCAGTTGGATTTGCGCAGGTTTTAGCGTTGCTGCCGGGCGCGAGTCGTTCGGGTTCGACCATTATGGGCGGGCTTTTTGCAGGACAAAAACGCGAAGCCGCCGCCAGATTTTCGTTTTTGCTTTCGATTCCGGCAATCACCGCCAGCGGTTTGCTTCAATTGAAAGAAGCGGTTTCGCTTTTGCCGCCGACGAGTTTTGCGCCGCTTCTGGTCGGCACGCTCGTTTCGGCAATTGTCGGTTATCTTTCTATCTGGTTTCTGCTTTCTTTTCTGCGAAAAAGATCCACTGCGATTTTCATTATCTACCGGCTTGTTCTCGGTGTCGCAATTTTAGCATTGCTTTGGACGAATGTAATTAATCCTCAAATTTAATTCATAAATTATTTATGGAAGAAGCAGTATTTAAGAAAAATGACCGCCGCGAAATTTTCGGTTGGCTGGCGTATGATTGGGCAAATTCCGCGTTTTATACAACCGTCGTCAGCGTTTTGCTCGCGCCTTATTTGACCGCGCTGGCGCAGGCGCATGTTGGCGAAAACGGCGTTATTTTTGATTTCGGTTTTCTCGGCGCGGTAACGGCGAAAAATCTTTTTTTTGTGAGCATAACGGTTTCGGTTTTTTGCCAGGTTCTTTTCCTGCCCATTTTAGGCGGCATTGCCGATTATTCAAATCTTAAAAAACGCCTGATGGCATTTTTTTGTTATTTAGGTGTTACGGCAAGTTGTTTGTTGTTTTTTGTAACCGACAATTTTTATGTTTTTGGGAGCGTTTTGCTGATTATCGCAAATTTGAGTTACGGCGCGGCAAATGTTTTTTACAACGCTTATTTAGTTGATTTGACGACCGAAGACAAACGCGATTTTATTTCGAGTTACGGTTTTGCGACCGGTTACGTCGGCGGAATTATTATGCTGGTTTTGAACATTTTATTCGTTCAAAACGCCGAATCATTCGGCTTAACAACTTCGTTTGCCGTTCGTTTATCGCTTCTAGCGGCATCGCTCTGGTGGGGAATTTTCGCATTGCTGACATTTTATTTTATCAAATCGCGCGGCGCGGTAAAAAAACTTCCCGAAGACAGAAATCTTGTGTCAGTCGGATTCAGCGAACTCGGAAACACACTTAAACAACTGATAAAATTACGCTCGACGGCTCAATTTCTCCTCGCTTCCTTTTGCTACAACAACGGAATTCAAACGGTGATAACAAGCGCGTCGGTTTTTCTCGCCCAGGAACTGTTTGTTGCCAGAGGCGAAGAAGTCAGCCAATCGTTTCTTTTGGGAATTTTTTTGGTGGCGCAAGTTTCCGCTCTCGTCGGCTCGATTAGTTTTGAACGTCTGGCGCGGATTATCGGTGCTAAAAAAACGCTTTTAATTTCACTTTTTATCTGGATTTGTATCGTTATTTTCGCCTACGGATTCTTGCAGACAATCTGGCAGGCTTGGGTGATGAGCGTTTTTATCGGTTTGGTGTTGGGCAGCTCGCAGGCACTTTCGCGCTCGTTGTATTCGCAGATGATTCCAAAGGGACGCGAATCTTCTTTTTTCGGACTTTACGAGATTTCCGAACGCGGAACTTCTCTCGTCGGTTCGCTGGTTTTTGCAATTGTCGTGGGAATAACCGGCTCGTTTCGGCAGGCAATTTTGTCTATGATTGTGTTTTTTGCCATCGGAATTATAATTTTGCTGTTCACGGACACGAATCGCGCTATTCACGAAGCGGGAAATCCGACTTCTGAGGAATTAATTTCCGCCGCGTAAAAGGTTTGTCTTAGGCAAGCAGTCGGATATAATAAAATGGATTTTTATAAAATAAATTTCGTACAAAACAAACGTGATAGACCAAACTCAAGATAAAATCGTTACAATTTTTGGCGGCTCGCGCTGCGTAGAAGGTTCGGCTGAGTATCGGCAGGCGAGAGAAGTCGGCGGAAGGCTTGCCGAAGCAGGTTTTACAATCTGCACCGGCGGTTATCTGGGCGTTATGGAAGGCGCGTCGCGCGGCGCGCGCGAGAAAGGCGGGCGTGTTTTCGGTATCGTGATGAACCAGTTTCGTTCCGAGCCGAACCGTTATTTAACCGATAAAGTCGCCACCAATCATTTTTACGACAGATTGCAAAACTTGATTATGAGGTCGGTCGGTTTCATCGCCATTCGCGGCGGAATGGGAACGGTTACGGAAATTTCGCTGGTTTGGAATAAACTGCAAACGGGTGTGATTGATAAACGTCCGCTCGTTCTGCTTGGTGATTGTTGGAAACCGGTAGTCGAGTGCTGGCAAAAAAATTTGGCGGTCAGCGACGCGGATGTTGCTTGGCTCGATTTTGCCGACACGGCTGAAAAAGCCTGTCAAATTATTATCGAGAAATCAAAAGGACTTAAAATAACTGAAAATTGAAAACTGATAGTTTGTCTGAGTTTTTGTATTTTACTATCATCGGTTTTCAGTTTTCAGTTTTCAGTTAAAATATGAATTGCCCGAAATGCGACGCGATACTTTTACCGAATGCTAATTTCTGCGGAAGCTGCGGTTATCGAATGCAATCATCGTCGCCTTCGCAAACGCCGCAGAACGAGCCGCAGGCAAATTACGCCAATCAACAGCAGCAAAACAATGCGGGAAATCAGCCGCCGAATTACGGCAGTCAAACCTTTCAAGGGCGCGGCGCGTTTCAGTTTGATGCCGACGGGCGCGGGCAAGGGCGCGGTTACACCTGGGAAATTAAGCATCAAGGTTCATTTGCTTTAGCGGTTGTGAATTTGCAGCCCGAACAATCGATTTCGGCGGAAGCGGGCGCGATGGTTTCGATGTCGGCGAATATCGACCTTCATTCGGAATTAAAAGGCGGAGTTTTCGGAGCGTTAAAACGCGCAGTCGGCGGTGAATCGGCGTTTGTTTCTACTTTCACGGCAAAAAGCGGCGCGGGCGAAGTAACATTCGCGCCCGGCGCGCCCGGTGATGTTGCCGGAATCGAGATGAACAACCAAACTTTTATGGTGCAGTCGAGTTCTTATCTTGCCGGCGACACTGGTTTGCAGGTTGACACCAAATTCGGCGGCGCGAAAGCATGGCTCGGCGGCGAAGGCTTATTTCTGCTGCAAATCACCGGAACAGGACTATTGCTTGTTTCGTCCTTTGGCGCGATTCATCGGAAAACGTTGCGTTCAGGCGAACAATATGTCGTTGATACCGGACATCTGGTCGCTTGGGAAGGTCAAATGCAATACAATTTGCGGAAAGCTGCGAAAGGCGGATTTTTCCGAAGTTTTCTGAGCGGCGAAGGCTTGGTCGCGGAATTTTCCGGTCCGGGCGAGATTCTTAGTCAAACCAGAAACTTAAGAGCCTTTGCCGGACTTCTCAAACCATTCTTTCCATCTCAAAGCAGCAGCGGCAGCGGTTTTGATTTTGGAAATTAGAAGAATTTTAATTGCTTGAATTATAACACTTTGAATTCACCTTTATTTTAGACAAATGATTGTTTATGACGAAAATAGTCAAGGCTTGTTCTCACGAAAAAATAACAGCGAAACGATTTTGAACGCGCGTGCTGTTTCCAGAGGCATCGCCATCGGGCGAGTCGTTTGTCTACACGGTCATAAAAGACAATTTTATCGAATTAACTTAAAGCCTTCCGAAATAGAGAACGAACTGCTACGTTTTAGCGTCGCCATACGGCTTGCCAAAAGCCAATTGAAAAAAATAATTGCACAAAAGTCAGAAATTGCCTCGGAAAATAAAACGAATATTTTTGAAGCGCATCTTTTAATACTCGAAGACAAATCCTTACTTTCCAAAATTGAAAACACCATCAAAGACGAAAAAATTAATTCTGAATGGGCGGTTAAATTCGTTACGGATACTTTTATTGCCGATTACAAAACTATTGCCGACGGACATCTAAGAGAACGTTATATTGATGTTGAAGATGTTTCAGAAAGACTTCAAGCGGCTCTCGTCGTCGGCGAACAAAAATCAATTATCCATTTAGAAAAAAATTCGGTAATTGTAGCCAAAGCTCTTAAACCTTCGACTTTAATCGAATTAACAGATAGCCAGCCGCTGGGGATAATAACCGAAACAGGCGGCTGGACATCACACACTTTTATTTTGGCGCGGGAATTGAATCTGCCTGCCGTAACCGGTTTGAAGGAGATTTTGCAAAGCGTTCAAACAGGCGACGAAGTTATCGTCGATGGTTATAACGGAAAAGTTATTTTGCATCCGAAGAAGGAAACATACCAGAAATTCAAAATCGAAGCGGCGCAATTTCAGGAAATCAATTCAGAAAAAATCGAATTGGTAAAATCGCCGCTCAAAACGCTCGACGGGCGCGAAATAACGATTCGCGCAAATGTTGATTTGCCAAGCGGTTACGCTAAAGCCGAGCGTTACGGCGCACGCGGCATCGGGCTTTATCGTTCCGAGTTTTTATTTAACCGCTACAAAGGTTTTCCAACCGAAGACGAACAAATCGAAGCGTATAAAAAAGCAGCTAGATCGGTTGGCAAAGACGACGTTCGTATTCGCACTTTTGATATAAACGTCGAACAATTGGCGGGAGAAAGTGAGGAAAAAGAGCAAAATCCGGCACTTGGATTGCGCGGTATTCGCTTGGGTTTGTCGCAGAAAAAACAATTTCACATTCAGCTTCGCGCGCTTCTCCGGGCATCTGCCGAAAACAAAATCGATATTGTTTTGCCGATGATTTCGGATGTTTCGGAAATTTTGTTGACCAAATCCATCTTGGAAAAAGAAAAATTAACCTTAAAAAAGCAGAAAATTAAATTCGGGAATCCGCGTCTCGGCGCAATGATTGAAGTTCCGGCGACAATTTTTATGGTCGAGGAAATCGCGCGGGAAGTTGATTTTCTAAGTCTCGGAACAAACGATTTAGTGCAGTATCTCCTTGCGGTTGACCGCGATAACGAATCGGTTGCCGATTGGTTTCGCACGCTTCATCCGGCGGTTTTGCGCTCGGTTAAACAAGTTATAGACGCGGCAGAAGCATGCGAGATTCCGCTCCTGATTTGCGGCGAGATGGCTGGCTCGCCCGTCTATGCGGCAATTTTAATCGGTCTTGGCGCAGTTGAGCTGAGTATGAATCCGAACTCGATTCTTCGGGTCAGGAAAACTATCTCGGCGATCGCTTTTGAAGAAGCGAGGGAAATTACCCGACAGTTATTAAAATGTAAAAGTTCGGACGCGGTTGAACATCTTGTTTCAGAGCTTTTTGTAAAAAAATGGTCTCATCTTTTTTCATTAGACATTCTGCCTTCGCTAAAAAATAAAAAAATCAGGAAAAAATAAACAAATACGCCTTTTTGCGCTTTTATACAAACAGTGGGCAAAGTCGGAAATTAACCTGTTGAAGTTTAGTATTAAACTGCTAAACTCAACGAATTATAATAAATTCAAAAGTTCTTTGACACAAAAAACTTTATAAACTCTTATTATGCGAATCAGTAGTTGAAATCGGGCTTGGAAAATCAACAACTTACGGATGCCATTTTAGCTTCGTTCACAAAATCGAAAACATAAGTCTTTTGTTTTCAACGGCGATATTTTTCAACTACTGATTCGCATTATTGTGTTTGTTGAACATTTTTTGCTAAAATATATTTACCAGGCAAACGGAATAAATTGGGTAATCACTTTTTGAATAAAAACTGAAAGAGGAAAGTCCGAACACCGAAGGGCGGCGAGCCGGATAACGACCGGGCATCTGAATTAAAACTCAGATGACGACAAGTGCAACAGAAAATAAGTCTGCCGGATTTGAAATTCGGTTAGGATTGAAATGGTGCGGTAAGAGCGCACCAGCGCGTTTGGTAACAGATGCGGCTAGGTAAACTTCCTCGCGGTGCAAGACCAAATAGAAAAACGCTTATTGTGAGTTGCCCGCTCAAAAGTTTGAAGTAATTCAAACGGCGTTTTCGGGTAGGTCGCTTGAGCTATTTGGCAACAAATAGCCTAGATGAATGATTACCGTCGGCTCTTTTGAGCGGATACAAAATTCGGCTTACAGATTTGTTGCGGCTTGCTTGGTATTTTTTATTGTAGCTTTTTAATATCAGGAGAAGATATTTTATTTATGACAAATAGAAAAGGCGTATTTATCGGCGCATATGTTCCAACTGAACTAAAAGAATCGCTGCGCCGCCGAGCCGCCGCTGAGCATCGGACGCTTTCACAGGAAATTAACAGAATTTTAGTCGAAACCGTTCACGGGAAAGGATTGCCGCCGGGGAGCGTTGACCGTCGAAGCAATACAACAGCAACGCCGCGTCGCCGCTCAACCGACCCGCCGATACGCCGCCGCGCTGAAGATTTACCCTATATAGCGAGAGAAGGTGATAAGAAATAAATTATCTTTAAATTATAAAATAAAAGCGTCGCCAAATTCGAATGGCGACGCTTTTAGCTTTTTAATCACATTTTTGTTAAAATTTTTCTGAATGAAAACAAAAGTTTTACTACTCTGGATTGCTGCGATTGCGGCAAGTTTTGTCTGTGGTTTTTTGTTGGCAAACGCGCTGAATCGTAACGAACTAACTACACTTCGGGCAGAAAATGAACGTTTAAAAAATTCTCAAAATGCTTCGAAGGCAAATGAATCCGAAAACACTCTGAGCGACGAGGAAATCCAGCAAAAGATTGCTGAAGCCGACCGAAGTCCAAACAATTTCGCTTTCCAAAAAGGTTTGGGTTTAGCTTTATATCGTTATGCGGCGGTCAAGCAAGACGCAAAATCATTTGAAGAAGTTGGGCGATTACTAAAACGCGCCAATGAAATCAATCCCAAGGATTACGATGTAATTGTCGCGCTTGGAAACTTAAATTTCGATATTGGTTACTACAAAAAAGACAATCAAAAATTTCAAGAGGCGCGTGAATTTTATCAAAAGGCACTCGAACAAAAACCTAATGACGCGGATGTTAGAACGGATTTAGGTTTGACGTATTTTTTGACGATTCCGCCGGAAACCGACAAAGCGATTGCCGAATTTCAGAAATCTCTGATTACAAACGCTAAACACGAAAAGACTTTACAAGTTATAACAGAGGCACTACTCAGTCAAAACAAAATAAGTGAAGCGGAAAAATATCTCGAACTTTTAAGGGAAGTAAATCAAAACAACGAAGTTTTGCCCGAACTGACAACTCAACTCACGCAAATTAAAAACGATTTGGAAAAACAATGAAGTGGTTAATTTTACTAGGTCTACTTTTCATTTTGGGAGCGATTATCACCGTTCGCTACCGCAGGCAGATTCAAACCGCAATCTACGTTTGGAAGATGTTCCGAAAAATGCGTCAAGTTAGTAAACCAAAGGAAAAACAAATTGAAAAACAGGAGAATATAGGTGATGTTCCTTTTGTTAAATGTGCCAAATGCGGGACTTGGATACCGCAGAAAAAAGCCTTTAATCTTCGCTCGCGGGCATTTTATTGTTCGGCAAATTGTATGGAAAGCGCGGTCAAGATCAGTTAGAAACATCAGGGCAGAAAATTATTCGTATACCAATGTATGATTTGCTCGCCGAAAAGAAGCGATGAAATCGAGCCGATTCCAAGAAAAATTCCGAACGGAATTTGTGTCTGAAAATCTTTTTCCTTTTGGCGTGCAATAACAAAAACTCCAATGATTGCACCGGCAAACGCGCCGATAAAAATTGACAAAAGCGTCAGTCGCCAACCGAGCAGCGCGCCGACGGCGAACATCATTTTAACGTCGCCCAAACCCATCGCTTCAACTCCGCGCAGTTTTTTCCAAATCGCTCCAACCAGCCATAAAAATCCGCCACCGACAAGCGCACCCAGTGCCGCGCCGACCAAGGAGACCAGCCAAATTGGAGAATCCTGCATTTGATTGAGTGGGAATACTTTGAAGTCGGAAAAATAATTCGCGCCGAATAAAAGCGGAAAAACAAGTCTCACCAGCAATGCAAAAACCAAAAGCGGATAAGTTATCACATTCGGCAAAATCATATGGTCCGCATCAATAAAAACAAGTGAGACAATCGCCGCCGTAAAAATCAGAGCGACAGGTAAAAACGCATTGAAACCAACAGACCAATAGACCAGCAGAAAAAGCAAGCCGGTTAAAAGTTCGACAAAAAGATAACGCGGGGAAATCGGGTTTTTGCAGCTGCGGCATTTTCCGCCCAAAATCAGCCAGCTTAAGATCGGAATATTGTCATACGGCTTGATTGATTTTTTGCAGTTCGGGCAAGCCGAATTGGGAAAGACTATTGACTCCTCGTTCGGAACGCGATGAATAACGACGTTCAAAAAGCTGCCGATTACCGCGCCGAAGATAAAAATAAAAATATATGCGAATAATTCAGGTAAACCCGTTATGTTTTCAAATGTAGTCAGGTAAAGATTCATTTAGGGAAATCCTTAAAAGACAGGAGTTTAGATAGGAATATCGAAAGAATTTGTTGAAGGCTTTACAAGCCAATAATTATCATAAACTTTTGCATTGAAAAGTTAAAGACAAATTTTATAATTATTTGGCATTTCAAATTAAAAGTTTATCGCCGAGTAAGATAGAATTTATTTGATGAGCGCAAAAAAAAGTTTGATAACACTGACGAAAAGCGGTTTGTATTGCGAGCAAGGCGATTTTTTTATAGACCCCTGGCTGCCCGTAGATAAAGCGATTGTTACACACGCGCACGCCGACCACACATATCGCGGCAATCAAAAATATCTCGTGCCGAAAGAAGGCGAGCCGCTTTCGAGAATTCGCATCGGTGCCGACGCGCAAATTGAAACAAGTGCTTATGGTGAAACGGTGAATATCGACGGCGTGAAAGTTTCGTTTCATCCGGCAGGTCACGTTCTCGGTTCGGCGCAGGCGCGCGTCGAATATAAAGGCGAAATTTGGGTTGTTTCCGGCGATTATAAACTCACGCCAGACGCGACCTGCGCTCCTTTCGAGTATATTCGCTGTCATAAATTTATTACCGAAGCGACTTTCGGGCTTCCGATTTATCGCTGGATGCCGACGGAAATAATTTTTGAGCAAATAAACGATTGGTGGCGGCGCAATCAGGAGAAGGGAAAAGTTTCGGTGATTTTCGCGTATTCTCTAGGAAAAGCGCAGAGAATTATGAACGGAATAGACCGAAGCATCGGGAAAATCTTTACGCACGGCGCGGTTGAAAGATTAACGCAGGCTTACAGGGAAAGCGGTGTTGATTTGCCGGAAACAAAATATGTCGGCGCAGTCGAAAACAAAAAGGATTTTGCAAATTCCTTGATTGTCGCGCCGCCTTCGGCTGCCGGCTCGACTTGGCTGAGACGTTTCGGCGCGCATTCGACGGGTTTTGCTTCGGGTTGGATGATTGTGCGCGGCGCGCGTCGGCGAAAAGCGGTTGACAGAGGTTTTGTTTTATCAGACCACGCCGATTGGACGGAATTGCAAACGGCGATTCGTGAAACACGCGCCGAAACTGTTTTTGTAACACATGGATTTATTGATGAACTCGCGCGCTGGCTCAACGAAAATGGAATGAATGCCAAACCTTTGCAGACGCAATTTGTCGGCGAAGAAGACGCGCTCGAAGATGTTTTAGCGACGGATTTTTTTGAAAAGGAAGTTGAAAATCAATAGACGGATATTCGGCTTGTAGAATGCGCTTTGAAATTTGACTGAAATTCATTTTAATCGAATGAAATTATTTACTGAACTTTACACGGAACTCGAACAGACGAATAAAACCAACGAAAAAGTCGAAGCGCTCAAATTTTATTTTGAACGTGCCGACGCGCGTGACGCGGCGTGGGCTTTGTATTTTTTATCTGGCAGAAAGCCGCGACAAATTGTGCCGTCGAAAAAACTGCGCGAATGGGCGATTGAAATTTCCCAAATTCCCGAATGGCTTTACGAAGAATCGCGCGATATTGTCGGCGACGGTGCGGAAACCATCGCGCTTTTATTGCCGAATAATTCAAGCACGGATGAAACGCCGCTGCATATTCTGGTTGAAAAAAGACTCATTCCATTGCGCGGCGCGAACGAAACAATTCAATACGAAGAAGTTTTATCGTCCTGGCAAACGATGAATTACTCGCAGCGTCTGGTTTATAACAAGCTGATTTCAGGCAGTTTTCGCGTCGGAGTTTCACAGCTTTTAGTTACCCGCGCCCTTTCACAGATAAATGATGTTCCGACCGATATTATCGCGCACCGTTTGATGGGAAATTGGGAGCCGTCGGCGGAATTTTATGAAAGAGTCGTTACTTCCGAAAGGGACACCGACGAGAAACCGATTGCCAGACCGTTTCCTTTTCATCTGGCGCATCAGATTGATTTTCCGCTCGAAAAGCTCGGCGAAATCGGGGATTGGCAAGCCGAATGGAAATGGGACGGAATTCGCGTGCAAGTTATCAAGCGTGAAAACCAGGTTTTTCTCTGGTCGCGCGGCGAAGATTTGATTACCGAACGCTTTCCCGAAATCGCTGAAGCCGCCGCATTTTTACCGAACGGAACGGTTTTGGACGGCGAGATTTTGCCGTGGCGCGAAGATTCGGTAATGCCTTTTACCGAACTGCAAAAACGCATCGGACGAAAAAATATTTCGGCGAAAATGCTGGCGGAAGTTCCCGTAATTGTTCAATGTTATGACGTATTGGAAATTCAAAATGAAGACATTCGGGCGGTTGAATTTGAAAAGAGACGCGCGATTTTGGAACAAATCGCTGAAAATCTCGATGCCTATGCGAAAAAGGTTTTTCGGATTACCGATTCGGTAAAATCTGAAAGTTGGGAACAGCTAACCGAAAAAAGAGAAAACAGCCGCTCGCTGAAAGTCGAAGGCTTGATGCTGAAAAAATTAGATTCGCTGTATCGTGTCGGGCGGCATCGCGGCGATTGGTGGAAATGGAAAATTGATCCGTTCACGATTGACGCGGTTTTGCTTTACGCGCAAAAAGGCGCGGGAAAACGCGCCAATCTTTTTACCGATTACACTTTTGCGATTTGGAAAGATGGCGAACTTGTGCCGTTTGCGAAAGCATATTCGGGTTTGACCGACAAGGAAATTTGGCAAGTTGACAAATTTGTGCGTGAAAACACAAAGGAAACTTTTGGTCCTGTTCGGAGCGTTGTGCCAAAGCTGGTTTTTGAGTTAGCTTTTGAAGCAATCCAAAAATCGAGCCGTCATAAATCCGGCGTAGCGGTTCGCTTTCCGCGAATTCTGCGCTGGCGCGACGATAAAAAAATCGAAGAAGCCGATTCGCTCGACGCGATTCACGCGCTGCTTGAAAATCATGAATCCGAAGCCAAAAAATGACACGAAATTTGCTTTTACAAATCGCAAACCTGCCCGAAGGCGAAGGAGTTTTTTGTTTTTATGATGAAAGAAAACAACCCTTGTTTGTCGGCATTGCTGAAAAAATAAAGGAAGATGTCAGCAAAATTCTTTCCGACGAAAACTTTTTTTTAGACAATTCAAAAATTGAAGAGATTAAATTTGTAAAATCATCAAATAACAATTTAATAAAACTTTTCGCCGCAACGATTCGCCGCAAGAAGCCGCTTTTTAACATTTCACTCGTCGAGCAAAAACTTTACCCGCATTTGAAAATTACACGCGAGGAATTTCCGCGCTTGCTCGTAACCAGAAAAATCGAAACCGACGAAGCCGATTATTTCGGCGCGTTTCTGCCGGAAACCGGCGTGCGTTTTTTGCTTGATTTTCTCAACCGCGCGTTTCGGCTGCGAAACTGCACAATTCCGATTGACGGGAATTTTCCCGTGCCTTGCACGCAATTTTATGAAAAGCAATGTGTCGCGCCGTGTGTCAAAAACATTTGCGATAAACCGGCTTATGTCGAATTTGCTCAACTTGTCAGATTGTTTTTAGAAGACAAAGAAGGAAATTTAGAAAAATTATTAAATCAAAAAATAGAATCTGCCGCCGAAAATTTATACGCTTTATACATAACAGGAGTGCAATAAGGAATCAGTTTTTTGATAAGATGTTAGTATGAACAAAAAATTACCGGAAGTAAAAGAATCAGTTGAGAGTTTGAAGCGGTTACAGAGAAAAGAA